>Ga0209199_1000013_pt1 | contig 302120 bp, 245 predicted proteins | sample COGITO_mtgs_1105_7_FD_184805 | JGI IMG/M metagenome (GOLD analysis project Ga0209199, IMG submission 184805) | Pelagic marine microbial communities from North Sea - COGITO_mtgs_110523 (SPAdes) (version 2) | ecosystem: Environmental > Aquatic > Marine > Epipelagic ... | reverse complement strand
TGGATCGGTCAAAAAGAGTGATTTGACGGGAGCCATTGCTCAAATCAAATCAGAGGTCATTCAAAGGTCAAATCCTACCCAAGCTGCAGCTAGTTTACAAGGTCAAGTTGCGGGGGTGAATGTTACCAGAGCCAAAGGAAGACCTGGAGATGATATTGACATCAATATCAGGGGCTTGAACAACTTTGACAACGAAAAAACACGACCATTGGTTGTAGTTGACGGTATCTTAGGGGCTAATCTTAATGACATCAATCCAGTTGACATTCAAACCATTGACGTGCTTAAAGATGCATCTTCCACGGCTGTATATGGATCTAGAGGTGCCAATGGTGTTATCATTGTTACCACTAAAAAAGGGGGGGAAGGTAAACCTAGTGTTTCTTATAATGGCTATTATGGTGTAAAAACAAGAGCCCATATGCCTAGTATGATGTCTTCTCAACAATTTTATGATGTGTATAAAGATGAAGATAAATTTGGAAGAGGTTTCACAGAGCAAGAAATGTACAACATTCAAAATGGAATTACTACCGATTGGCTTGATCTGATTTCTCAAACAGCAACTCAACAAAATCACACCGTTTCCGTGTCTGGTGGTTCGAAATCCACTACCTATAATTTCTCTGCTGGGAAACAAGAAGAGCAAGGTATGACTCAAAATAATCAATACACTCGTCTCAGCTTAAATGCCGGAATAGAAAGTCAAGTTTCTGATAAAATGAAGGTTGGTTTTACCGCCTACATTACGGATAATGAAAGAGACTGGGGTTCTACTGAGGCACTCAGATCTGCAATGAGAGCAAGACCCTCAGGAACCCCATACTTTGACGATATTCAATTTCCCAACAAAAGAGACACCAGTTTTGGAGCAGTAAATGATTATGCTTTTTTTATGGGAATCAATGATTCTCAGGTCATCAATCCTCTAGTAGAAATTGATCCTGAAAACTTTCAAAGAGAAAGACGGTCAAACTCTATGATTGCAAATGTCTATCTAGAATACGAATTTATCCCTGGTTTAAAGTTTAAAACATCCTATTCAGCTTACAACAATAACCAGAGAGACGGCGATTATAGAGGAACTTACACCAAATCCCAAAAAGGTTCAAGAAACCCTAAAGCAACTACTAGCAATCTTAAAACTTCCAATTATACCCTTGATAATACATTGAATTATCAAAAGCAATTTGGAAAGCACTCCATAGATGCGGTTGCACTTTTTAGTGTATTTGAAGAGTATCGGGAGAGTATGCAGATTAGTGTTGAGGATCTTCCCTATCGATCTCTTTGGCATAATACGGGGTCTGGAGCTACAATAAAAGCTTACAATACCAATTTGGAAGAGTACTCGATTGTGTCTTACATGGGTAGAATTAACTACAGTTATGATGACAAATACTTATTAACGGTTACTGGAAGACGTGATGGTGCATCTCAATTGGCAGAAGGAAACAAATGGGCTTTTTTCCCATCAGCTGCCCTTGGGTGGAGAATGTCAGAAGAGGCATTCATCAAAGATTTGGGATTGTTTTCCAATCTTAAATTGAGAGCGAGTTATGGTGAGGTTGGAAACAATTCCAGTATCAATCCATATGCTACTCAACCTAATATTTATCAGACCTATTACGATTTTGATGGTTCGGCCTCTCTTGGTTATACCATCAACTCCTTGTCAAATCAAGGACTGGTTTGGGAGAGAAGTAAAGAAATCAATGTCGGACTTGATTTTGGCTTGTCAGATATCAAAATAAGTGGAACAGTAGAGTACTATAAGAGAAATACTGAAGATTTGATTTTAGATGATAAAGTTCCTAATTCTACAGGATTTAATAACGTTCTGGATAATGTTGGGGAAATTGAAAATTCAGGAATTGAAATTTCGCTCAATTCAGTAAATCTTACGTTACCCGACTTTTCATGGTCAACCAACCTAACTTTTACGGCTAATCAGGATAAAGTAGTAAAACTCGCCGGAGGTCTTCTTGAAGACAAAGGAAACAAACGTTTCGTAGGTGAGTCAGTTAGAGCTCATTACTCCTACAAATTTTTAGGAATTTGGCAGTTGGGTGAAGAAGCAGCCGCTGCAGAGTATGGACAAGAACCAGGTCAGATCAAAATCATGGATCTCAACGACGACAAAAACATTAATTCAGATGATAGAATGATATTGGGGAGTGAAACACCCGATTGGACTGCGGGTCTAAGGAATCAAATGAATTACAAAAATTGGGATCTGTCGTTTTTTATCTACACAAGACAAGGTTTGATGTATTCCAATGCATTCCTAAACGGAACCATGGGAGACATTGCCAGTGACCGATACAACAGATCTGCTGAAATTGATTACTGGACGCCTACCAATCCCAGTAATACATATTTTAGTCCAGAAACTGGACCTGGATTAAATTCCAAAAATGAGTCAAAGGGAGGTAGCTCTAGAGTTGGACTTAGTTATCAGATGGCAGATTTTGTAAGAATTTCTGACATCACCATGGGCTATAGTTTACCCAAAAATGTTCTTGATGAATTGGGAGTATCAAGATTTAGAATTTACGGACAATTACAAAATCCTTTTGTTTTTACTGATTTTCTAACTTTTGATCCGGAATACAACTCTGGTGCCAATGACGATGATTTACCTTCAATGACCATGCTGATTGGGGTTAATCTTAACTTTTAATTTCAAAAATATTATAACATGAAAAATTTAAATGAAATTAAATCGAAAATGAAAACACTAAATATAATTATATTAACACTGGCTTTGACTGTTTTTATCGGGTGTGATACCGAGGAAATTTTAGTTGAAGAAAGTGTATCAAATCAGACGGCTACGGGTTATTTTTCATCAACTTCTGGTTTTGAGGACTTGAGTAAGTCAATTTATCCTTTACTAAGACCAATAACTCAAATGAGGGAACTCACATTGAACGGTACAGATATATTTTCTGGGTCATTAGCCTTTGATCAAGTGGGTAATCAACTCAATACAAGTATTGAAACTTATGGACCAGAATTAACTGAAGGTGTCAGTGAAGTCCAGGATATGTGGGTTTACAACTATAAAAACATCAATAGGGCCAATACCCTAATCAGCCGTGCTACTACTCTTGAAAATCCAGGGAATTATGCTGCTACGATTGACATCAGAGTTGCTGAGGCCAAATTCATCAGATCTTTGTCTTTTTTCTACCTCGTTCAGCAATTTGGAGATATCCCTATGCCTCTTGAAGAAACTAATTCAGCGATAAAAGAGGTTACTCGTGTTCCCGCTGCAGAGGTTTATGCTCAGATTATCTCTGACTTAACCGAAGCTGAAGCCGCCTTACCTGACACTTCTTCCGATTATGGGAGAGCCACTAAAGGCGCTGCGCAGCATCTTTTAGCGAGGGTTTATCTGACAAGAGGATGGAACTTTAATAACTCACTTGGAGGTACTAATGCTGATTTTTCTTCAGCAAGAGAATATGCAGACAAGGTAATTGTTGCTTACCCAATGGTTTCGGATTACAAAGATTTATTCCCCAAAAAATCTGAAGATCCAACCAATCAAACTCATGCTCCCGGAGATCAAAATGCACGGAATAGCGAAGTTGTTTTTGCCGTTCAATATTCGGATCAGGCTTTGACCAACGTCTTAGAATTGAGTGACCAAAGTGGTTCTTCAATTAATGGCGATGGAGGTAACAATTCTCACAGTATTTTTGGAGGTAGTCATGATGAATCCCCTGGAAGCCCAGGGAGAACTTCGGATTATAACAGACAACTAGGAAATCACAATACTCTTCCAGGTGTTTGGAGATTATTCGATCCAAATACTGACTCCCGTTATGATTTGAACTTTGTTGAAAAAGTTTATGCGGTGGTAGATAATCCCGGTTTTGTTCCTGCAGATGGCGTTGCTCCAATTGATATAAGTGCTGGAGATGTTGTGGTTGAATACAGAGATTGGAATAACCCTGCCACTTCATCGGCAGAAAGAGGTAAGGATGTTGGAGGTAATTTGGACTATGCAGTGATCAATACCGATGAAATTGGTATTATTGATGAATCAAATTATCACAATGCCAACAAATCACCAATGATGTGGAAGTTTTGGGAGCCTGGTATTCCCTACGGAAACGGCTTTGGTGAGTTCGATCACCCAGTTATGAGATCTTCAGAAGCCTATCTTATCGCCGCTGAGGCCATTGTAAAAGGAGCTTCGAATGGATCGCTTGGATCTGCTGCTGACTACTACAACGCTGTTGTAAATAGAGCTGTTGGTGCTTCAAATACCGCCAATATGGCCGCTGATCCTAACGACCTTGATGATCTTACGACCAAAAGTTACAGAGCTTCTGGAACCGTTACCATCGATATGATTCTTGACGAAAGAGCAAGAGAATTTATGGGCGAAGGCTTGAGATGGTATGACCTCAAAAGAACTGGTAAACTCATTGAAAGAGCTAAGGCATTCAATCCTTGGATTGGTGGACTTAACTATATTCAAGATTACCATTATTTGAGACCAATTCCACTTTCTGAAATTGACCTTTCATCAAATGAAGTGTCACAGAATCCTGGTTATTAATAAGAATTTTACTTCTTAACAAAAACCCGTTTTTGATCATTTTCAAAGACGGGTTTTTCATTTATTATCCCTTATTTTTGTTTCAATGAGAACATTTTATTCCATGCGGTTTTTTTATTGCTTTATTTTTTTCAGCCCACTACTTTCCGCTCAATATAACTTTCAAAACCTTGAGTTAAGAATGCGTCAATTTGTCGCTGAAAAGGAATTGGTAGGCTTTCAAACCATGATCATAAAAGAAGAGAAAGTGGTTCATTACGATAACTACGGCTTTTCTGATATAGAGCAGGAAAAACCTCTTCAAGACAACAGTATCTTTAGAATTGCATCCATTACCAAGTGCATTGTTGCTGTTGGAATTATGAAACTCTACGACAAGGGCTATTTCAAATTGGAGGATCCAATAGGGCAGTACATTCCCGAATACAAAAACCCAATGGTTTACCAACCAGATGGTTCGCTCAGCCCTGCATCCAACCCCATTAGAATCATAGATATTTTACGGCATACCACCGGTATTGGTAAATACTATCCTTTTTTAAGAGAACAGTACAATGAGTTAAAAAGCAATCCATCCTATGATTTAAAAACTGAAATCATGCGAATGAGTAAAATTCCTTTGGCTGCAGATCCTGGAACCCAATGGGTTTACAGCCCATCGGTTAGTCTTGGAGCTTATTTGGTTGAAAAATTGACTGGAACAAAAATTGAAGACTATCTGAAAGCGGAAATTTTTGATCCTTTACAGATGGAGGACACCTTTTTTGAGATACCAAAAGAAAAGTTTGATCGATTTACCACAGGCTATTTAGTAAACAAAAATGGGGGATATACAGTTATCGATCACCCCAGCAATTCTCTCTACACTCAAAAAGTAACTTTTTGCAATCCTGCTGGAGGACTTGCTTCTACCATCAAGGATCTTTCAAATTTTTGCCTTATGCTTTTGAACAATGGGACTTACAACGGTCAAAGAATATTGGAAAAACAAACCGTTCAATTGATGATACAAGACCAACTAAAGGGGATTAAAAATGGGAGACCAAGTGATGACATTCACAAACCCAACGACGCCATAGGCTTCGGTTTAACATTCAACGTGATTATGAATATTGATGCTTATCCATACCCGGGAAGTCAGGGCAGCTATGGTTGGCATGGATCATGGGGCCCTTATTTTAAAATTGATCCCAAAGAGAATTTAGTGATGATACTGATGACACAAATGAAAGGTTGGAACCATTCTAGAAAAGAGATTTTTGAAAAGCAAGTGTACAATGCAATCCTCAAAAATTAATTTTTTTAATTTAATGCGTTACTATTATTCAGGCTATGGCCTAATTAGTTTAATTATAGCTAATTAAAGATTGTTTATTAGGGGGTAAATTTCAACTCCAAAAAGTTTTTCTAATTTAGAAATAAATTATATTTGTTAACGTGTTCGCACACGAAAATCATAAATATTGAAAGCCATTAACTACATTTCTTCAAAGTCGATTCCCCTTAATCTAATCCTTTTCACCCTATTTTGTTTTTTATCATTCTGCAATGCTCAAAATGATATAAAACCTAAACCCAATTTTATTGTGATTCTTACCGATGATCAAAGTTGGGTAGGGACCTCATTCTTGGCAGATCCCGAAGACCCGCGATCCAAAAGTGATTATTACCAAACCCCCAACATGGAAAGATTGGCCAAAAACGGAGTGCGAATGTCCAATGGCTATGCCCCAGCACCTTTTTGTTCTCCAACCCGAAAAAGTATATTAACCGGCCTGACTCCCGCCAAACACGAATATCAAAAAGACAGAGACAATTGGACTAAGGCTTTTAGAAAACAAATGACCATACCTAAAATTCTCAAAAAAGCAGATCCCAATTATGTGACTGCTCATTTCGGAAAATGGGATGCCAGATACGACGATTTTACCCCCGAAGAAATGGGGTACGACTTCAGTGACGGACTCACTTCAAACAATACAGGAGGGGGTAAGAAAACTCTTCATAATAACGGGGTGGATTTTCCCTTTGAAATGGGGAATGCTTGGCCAAAAGCCTATGATGATCCTAAACTGATTTTCTCCCTTACCCAAAGATCCAATGACTTTATGGAGGAGCAAACCAAAAGCAACAAGCCTTTTTTCATTCAAATTTCACATTATGCAGTCCATCTGGCCATTACCTATAGTCAGAAAAACATTAATAAATATAGTAAGTCGGAAAAAGGGCAAAAACATTTTGTCCCTGAGTTTGCGGCAATGACTGAAGACATGGATGAGGGTATTGGATTGATACTGGACAAAGTATCCGAACTCGGTATAGCAGACAATACCTATATCATCTTTTTGTCCGACAATGGAGGAAGAACTTCCATCCCTATCGGGCCGAAACAAAAAGTAGCGAGAAACTTTCCCCTAAGAGGAGGTAAGGGATCAATGTACGAAGGTGGACTCAGAGTTCCTTTTATCATTTCAGGTCCTGGTGTATCTCGAAATACGCACTCTAAGGTCCCAGTAACTGGTTTGGACATTCTGCCCACTGTTGCAAGATTGGCAGGCTATCAAGACCCCCTGCCGCAGATTCTCGATGGTGGAAACCTAGAAAACATTATTCACAATAATGGACTTGGAACAGTTGAGAGAAATAGTCCCTATTTGATATTTCACCAAGCGGCCAACAGAAAACCCATCTCCGCCATTCGATGGGGCAATTACAAACTCGTCAAAGATTGGCGATTTGATAAATTTGAACTTTTTGACCTTTCCAAGGACGTAGAAGAAATCAACGATCTTTCCAAAGAAATGCCCGAATTAGTTGATAAGTTGAACAAGGCTTTGACACAATTTTTGAGTGACGCCAATGCAGAAACCAAACAAACAGATACTTAAATTGTACTTATGAATCATTCTAGAAGAAAATTTATTCAGCAATCTGGCGGAGCATTACCGATACTTCTTGCTCCCAGTATTTTCAGTTATTCTTCCCCAACATCAGTAATGGAGGTAAAGATTGATGAAATCAATTTATTTTTAATCAATGTGACCAAGGAGCGAAATTTCAGCTTTGGTGTGTGGAAAAACCGTCAGCACGTCATGTTCAACATCAAAGGGGCCAATCACATTGGATGGGGAGAGACCAAAGTTGCCAGCAATCAACCAGACTTTGATTTAGCCGAATGGTCTAAGGCCTTTAAAAAACTAAAAGGAATGACGTTGGGTCAAGCCATTGAAGAAGTCAGAAATCAATTTCTTTCTGGCCATTGGAGACCCATCATCACAGAAGGTTTATTGATGACCCTTTACGACCTTATGGGAAAGATTGAAAACAAACCTACCGTAAAAATTTGGGGTTTAGAGGGACAAGATCCCGTTCCTGCAATTTTCTGTATTTTGGAAAAGGAGGAAGAAATGGTGGTCAAACAAGCACAGATTGCTATTGATCAAAACATGCATCGCTATGTTAAAATCAAAATGTTTGGAGATTTTGAACAGGACAAAAAGAATATCAGTGCACTGCGAAAATTCTTAGGGCCAGATGCTTTCATACTGGGCGACCCTAACCGAGGCTATAAGTACATCAAAGACCTAAAGGAACTGTCTAAAATCATGATCGCACTCCATGAAGCCGGAATGGATGGAGTAGAGGATCCCTCCAGCCTCAACAAAGAGGAATTGATTTATTTACAGGCAAATGTGGGAAAACTATCTATTGTTCCCGACCACATCATGCGACCTGCCGCAAAAAGCATCGAATATTTCGATGAACGTATGGGTGATTACTTTAATCTCCATCCCAACTGTATGGGAACCTTTGCGGAGATCAACGATATTTCTAAGGTGATTAGAGCCTCCAATAAAGGGATTATGATCGGTGATTCCAGTCTGATTGGAGCTGCTTGTTCATTTTGGCAACAAATAGCCATTGGCAACCAAGCTTCTTGGGTAGAAGCCATGGAAAAACCTCAAGAACAAGACGCTTTTTTAAATTGTATTTTAGAAAAAGCCACCCACCTCAATAAGGACGGCAAAGTAGCCGCTGATTTTAAACCCGGCTTTGGATTAAAGGTCGACGAACAAAAACTAATTTCACTTGCTAACGCATATTTAAATATTTAAAATGAAAAAATTTCAACTCTTTATCCTGTTAATGGGAACTTTGGTTTACGGTCAACGTCCGGTTGACTTGGTCAATCCTTTGGTTGATTCGGCCAACTCCAGATGGTTCTTTTTTTCCTCCGCCACCCGCCCTTTTGGAATGGTAAATTTAAGTCCTGACATGGGAACTGCTGGGGCTTGGGAATCGGGATATCGATACAATCAAAAAACCATTAACTTCTTCAGTCACATTCACGCTTGGCAACTGTCTGGCATACCCGTAATGCCCACTACCGGTAAAATCAAAGCCCATTTAGGTCCTAAGGCCTATGGATCTGCATATTCTCACGACAGAGAAACGGTAGAGGCGGGTTACCATTCAGTTGTTTTGGACGATTACAACATCAAGGCCGAATTGACCTCCACAGTACGCGTAGGTTTTCACCGTTACACTTTTCCTAAATCTGATCAAAGTGCCCTTATTCTCGATCTTTCAGCCCAATTGGGACCCAGTGGTACCAGAAGCGGATATGTAAAAAAAGTATCCAATAAACAACTTCAAGGTTTTGCTGTGATGGAAAAAACCGTCAGGAGACCCAAAGACACCAAAGTCTTTTTCAGTCTTCATTTTGATCGACCTTTTGATGATCTATACGCTTTTCAGAATGAAAAATTATTGGGTAAGACAAAAGAATTCAAAGGTGAAAACGGAGGGGTTTATCCCGTTTTTAAAACCAAAGAAGGGGAGCAGATCATGATGAAAGTTGCGATTTCTTATGTCAGTATGGAACAAGCCGAACTCAATCTTCAAAAGGAGTTAAACCACTGGGATTTCGACGCTGTGATTCAAGATTCCAAAACCCAATGGAATGACTACCTGGGCAGAATTGAAATCAAAGGAAACACCAAAGATCAGCAAATCCGATTTTATACCGATCTGTGGCACGCCCTACAAGGTCGCAGAATCATCAGCGATGTCAATGGCAAATACAGCGACATGACCGGGGAAAAGCAACGTATCGGACAAATTCCTTTAGACAATAACGGAAAACCCAAGTTCAATCATTACAACTCTGACTCGTTTTGGGGTGCACAATGGACCCTAAACACCCTTTGGCATCTTGTCTATCCCAGGATTTCTGAAGAGTTCGTCAACTCTATGTTGTTGATGTATGACGATGGGGGATTGATTCCCAGAGGCCCATCGGGGGGGAATTACACCTATGTAATGACAGGGGCCTCAACGACTCCTTTCATTGTCAGTGCCTATATGAAAGGCATTAGAGGTTTTAATATTGACAAAGCCTATGAAGGGATGCTCAAAAACGCATTGCCTGGCGGGATCATGAGTAAGGTCGGTTATGAACACAACACCAACAAAGGGGGAGGTTTAGAATACTATATTGACAGGGGATATGTTCCTTTTCCAATGTATGAAAAGAAATACGGATATCATCAATGCGGACCTGGGGTAACCATGGAATACGCCTATCAAGATTGGACTTTGGCACAGTTGGCCAAGGCACTCAACAAAACCAACGATTATAAAATGCTAGAAAAAAGAGCTGCCAACTACCGAAATATCTATGATCCCTCCAGCGGATGGATGCGGGGAAGAACATTGGATGGTAATTGGGTTGAGCCATTTGATCCTTTGGTTTATGAAAGTGATTATAAGCATCCTTTAGGGTCGGGTTTTGTTGAAGCCACTGCGGCGGCAGCCACTTGGTTTGTACCGCACGACTTGGCAGGATTGGCTCATCTTATGGGGGGTAGGGAAACTGCTGCCAAACGATTAAATCAATCTTTTTTAATCGCTCAACAGCATGGTTTTGTTACCCATAACCTCCGTGGAGATAATTATGTATCCAGTTATCGCAGGAGAGCATTTATCAACTATGGAAATCAACCCTCCATGCAAACCGGATATATTTTTAATTATTTGGGTCAACCTTGGCTCACCCAAAAGTGGGTAAGAGATGTGATCGAAGATGTTTACAGCGACAATGACCCACAACACGGTTATAGCGGTGATGAAGATCAAGGTTTGATGGGGGCACTGTCTGTATTGATGAAAATTGGACTCTTTGAAATGAAAGGAGGAGCAGACATTAACCCTGCCTATGACCTTTCAAGTCCAGTGTTTGACCAAATAACTTTGCATCTGGATCAAGATTATTACTCTGGCAAAACTTTTACCATCAAAACCATAGGAAACAGTGCTAAAAACAAGTACATTCAAAGTGTAAAACTGAATGAAAAACCCCTTAATCAATCATGGTTTCATCACAAGGACTTGGTAAAGGGTGGAACCTTGGAGTTTGTTTTGGGTGAGGAGCCTAATTACACTTGGGCTACCGCCGAAGAATTACTTCCGACCAGTATGTCTGATCAAAAATAGTATTAGTGGATAAAAAGTTTGGCTTTGGAGTAATTGGAACAGGCAATATTGCCAAATTTCACGCTCATTGTATAGACAAAATTCCCAATGCCAAACTATTGGGCGTATTGAGTAAAACCGAATCCAGAGCCCGTCAAGTGGCAAAAGATTTCAATGCTCCTGTTTTTTGGGAAATAGAAAAACTACTGTCCCAATCCGAAATAGATATTGTTTGTGTTTGTAATGAAAGTGGTTTGCACGGCCCTACGATCAGCAAAATAGCAAATGCTGGAAAAAACGTTTTGTGTGAAAAACCACTAGAAACATCAGTCAAAAAAATAGATGAAATTGCCGATCGGGTAAAGTCTTCTGGAATTCAATTGGGATGTGTTTTTCAAAACCGCGAAAATCCAGAATACAAAAAACTCAAAAATTATGTGATATCGGGAAGCCTGGGTAAGATTTTGTTATGCCAAACCAGCATTAACTGGTACCGCCCTCCAAGTTATTATGAGGATTCGTGGCGGGGAACTTTGTCCATGGACGGTGGAGCGGCCTTAATCAATCAAGGCATTCACACCATCGATCTCACACTCGATCTCATGGGCGAGGTTGATCAACTCAGCGGGTTTATGGATACCCTACATCACCAAATTGAAGGGGAAGATGTGGCCGTAGCCGCCCTAAAATTTAAAAGTGGTGCCTTGGGGACACTCTCAGCCGGGACTGCTCTTTTTCCAGGAGAACCCGAGTCGATCTCTATCTACGGTACTTTGGGCAATATTGTTTTTAGTGGTGGCAAAATTATTTCTTCCACTGTTGAAAGTATCCAACAAGCCTTATATGCAAAAGTTGACGATCCAGGTTCTGGAGCTTCCGATCCGATGGCCATTAGCGATCAATTTCACATTGCCGCCATTGAAGATTTTATGGACGCGGTTCAACATCATCGTGCTCCAACGGTCAATATAGATCAAGCTAAAAAATCTGTGGAATTGATCAATGCGATATACAAATCTAAAGGAAATAAAGTCTCACTTAATTTAAAAAATACAGATGGGAAATTTTAAGAATACGATTGTTTTTAGCATGCTTGCGATTTCATCCATTTTCATCAATTGTAAAGGGCAAAAACAAAATATCGCAACGAAACCCAACGTTATTTTGATCATGGCAGATGATATCGGTTTCGAGTGTTTGAGCGTCAATGGAAGTACATCCTACAAAACTCCAGTTTTGGATTCCTTGGCTCGGAATGGCGTCAATTTTACCAAAGCCATTTCCCAACCCTTATGCACTCCTTCGAGAGTTAAAATTATGACGGGTAAGTTTAACTACAGAAACTATGATTATTTTACCTACCTCAACCCAAAAGAAAAAACATTCGGAAACCTATTTCAGGAAAATGGCTATAAAACTGCCATCGTGGGAAAATGGCAACTCAATGGTATCGAACATCAACTGGAAGGATTCGATGACAACACCAGACCCTACCATTTTGGTTTTGATGAATACAGCTTATGGCAGTTGACCAAAGTCAAATCATTTGGAGAGCGTTTTGCCAACCCCTTGATCGAGCAAAATGGAAAAGCGTTACCCAAAGATGAAAATGCTTATGGCCCAGATATTGTTTCCGATTACGCGGTTGATTTCATCAAAAGAAATAAAGACCAAGCATTTTTTCTCTATTACCCAATGTTGTTGGTTCACAGTCCATTTGTTCCGACTCCCGATTCTCCGGAATGGCAATCACCAGAGATCCGATCCAAACAAGACAATCGTTTTTTTGCCGATATGGTTACTTATATGGACAAGATCATTGGTAAAATCGTTAATACCCTCAAAGAAGAGGGGATAGCCGACAACACCCTAATTATGTTTGTAGGAGACAACGGCACCAAAAACACCTTGGTTTCTCAAACCAGAGAGGGCCCAATCAGAGGTGCCAAAGGAAATACCATTACCCATGGTAATCACGTTCCTATGGTCGCCCATTGGCCCAAGCAGATTAAAAATCCAAAAACCTATGAAGGTTTGATTAACTTCAGTGATTTCTACGCAACCTTTTCAGATATTTTGGGGGTATCCCATGAAACCGATGGACTCAGCATGATGGAGGTCCTCAGCGGTAAACAAACCCTCGATCGAGAAATCGTGACCACCTATTATGATCCCATGTGGTCACCTAGTGTAACCCAATATAGAAACGTTTTTTCGCAGAGCGACAGATACAAACTCTACAAAGACGGACGCTTTTTCGACATGAAAAATGACATCCTAGAGACCCAACCTCTCAATGATGAGGACTTGAATGAGTCTGAAAAAATAGCAAAAGCAAAATTGGCTTCGGAACTGGTTAGCTTTCCTTCACTCCCAGAAAACTCCTTTGTTAGAGGTAAAAAAAATTAGTGTGAAAGTAAGTCCAATTTTATTCTTTTCACTTTTAGCACTGGAAATCATTTCCTGCAATACCCCTGCTCAAAAGGCGGAAATACCTCCCAATATCGTATTTATTTCTATTGACGACCTCAATGATTGGGTGGGTTTTTTGGGACATGAACAAGCCATTACCCCCCATATGGATCAATTGGCTTCAAAAGGCTATTCTTTTACCAATGCACATTGTCCTGCTCCCGTTTGCGGTCCTTCAAGGACCGCCGTTTTGAGTGGCTTAAGTCCAGTAACCTCTGGTATTTATGATAATAATATTAAATTCAGTAGGGATTTGCCGAAGGTGGTAACTTTACCCGAGCACTTTAGAAATAACGGATACCAAGTCTATGGTATTGGAAAATTATTTCACGGAGGAGCATCCAATGTCCCAAAAACCGCATTTGATTTGTACGGTGGGAAAAGTGGTTCTGCTGCACCTTTTACATCTTCGGAACTTCAAAACAGTAAACAAGACCCCTACCACCTTGTCACCAAAGGAGGTAAAACCTTTAAATTACCCCTAAACGGTATGCCTGCAGATCGATATTGGAACAAATCCCATACCTTCGATTGGGGGCCTGTAGACCTTCCCGACAGTTTGTTTTCAGATCGTCAAAGTGTCGATTGGGCCATTGATCAACTGGATGATATCAAAAAGGAACCCTTTTTATTGGCCCTTGGATTCGAACGACCCCATCAGCCCCTTTTTAACCCCAAGCGATTCCACGATTTGTATCCTTTAGATAAAGCCAGTCTGCCAGATGTTCCTGAAAATGATTTGATAGATTTACCCCATAGGGCCAAGCAATTGGCGTTGTATCCTAGAACCTCGGGGCGACACCAAACAGTAGTTAAATATGGGCAGTGGGAGAATGCAGTTTCATCCTATCTCGCATCCGTTTCATTTGTTGACGAATTGATTGGAGATTTGATAAAGGCATTAGAACAACACCGCTTAATAGATAATACTTGGATTGTGTTGTGGTCAGACCATGGTTGGCATCTCGGTGAAAAATCGCATTGGGGTAAAGCTACTGGTTGGTATAGAAGCACCCGAGTTCCTTTTTTAATTGTACCCCCAATGGGACAAAAACAATTCAAAAAATCGGAACAAGTTAAAAATATGGTTAATCTATTGGACTTGGCTCCCACTATGGCCGATATTGCAGGAATTCCAAAAAGCCCTAAATGGGAGGGAAGGAGTTTAATGCCAATCCTTAAACAAGAAGCAGAAAATTGGGAAGAGGCTACCCTTACAACTTTTTCCATTGGTTCTCACACCATCTCAACCCCACATTGGCAACTGATCTCCTATTTTGATGGGAGTGATGAACTGTATGACATGGTTAATGATCCCAATCAATTTTTCAATTTAGCCCAACAACCCCAAAAGACTCAACTGATCAATCAGCTAAAAAAATACATTCCCGAGGAAAGCCGTTGGAACTATTTTATCCGTTATAAAGACTATAAAATTTTAGTTCCTAAAAAAGGCGATATCCAAGTTTTTGATCAAATTTTGGAAGGGAGAAATGACGAAGACATCGCTGCAGAAGTTCCAGGTTTGGTTAAGAAAATTTTGGGGTATATTGAAGAAAATAAACCACAACAAAAGAAGTTCACAATCGATGTCCTCTAACTCACTGATTATATTTAAAAGAAAAATGATATTTATGACCCACTTTATCCGGCTGATTACATTTTGCTTTTTTTTTCAATCCATTATTGCTCAGGAAAAACCCAACATCATTTTTATCATGGCCGATGATTTGGGTTATGGGGAAGTAGGTGCCTATGGACAGCAATTGATCCAAACCCCCAATATAGACCGTTTGAGTGCCAAGGGGATGCAATTCAGTGATTACTATTCCGGGGCTGCGGTTTGTGCCCCCGCCCGTTCTGTACTTATGACAGGACTGCATACGGGGCATACCCGTGTTCGTGGAAATTTTGGTAAAGGAGGAGTCATCGGATTGGCAGGCAATGCCGGTAGAGTACCCATCAAAAAGGAAGATTTAACCATAGCAGAGGTATTACAAGACAAGGGTTACCGAACGGGTATGATCGGAAAATGGGGATTGGGAGAACCCAACACCACTGGTGAACCCAATAAAAAAGGCTTTGACTACTTCTATGGCTTTTACAACCAAAGAAGAGCACACCACTACTTTCCAGAATACCTTTGGGAAAACACCCAAAAAATAATGCTTTACGGAAATGAAAAGGAGCAAACGCAACAATACACCCACAATTTGTTTGCTGATAAGGCCATCAACTTTCTAGACAGGAACCATCAAAAGCCCTTTTTTCTCTATTTGCCGGTTTGTATTCCTCACAGCCGATACGAAATTCCCGACAAGGGTATTTACACCCATAAAAAAGCTTGGACTGAAAAACAAAAAATATACGCTGCCATGGTCACCCGTTTGGACGAAACCGTAGGGAGAATTGTACAGCGACTTGAATCTTTGGGAATTGCCGACAACACTTATATCTTTTTTACCTCCGACAACGGTCCCGCTGAAATTTCTGGCGACTGGGAAATGTTCAATAGCAATGGAGTTTTTAGAGGCATGAAACGCGATCCTTATGAAGGGGGAATCAGAATCCCTTTTATCGTTTACCACCCCCAAAAAATCAAGCCGGGAACCAGAAGCAATCAAGTGGGATACTTTGCGGATTTCTTCCCTACAGTCTTGGACTTGATCGGAGAACCGATGGACAAAACTTTTGACGGAAACAGCATCGCTGGAATTTTACACGGAAACCAACAAAGCTTTGAAAGAGCACCTCTCTATTGGGAGTTTTATGAGAAAAAAGGTTGGCGTGCCACCCGTTTTGGAAAATGGAAAGCCATTCAAAACAATTTACACCAAGGCAATCATGGCCCCATCGAAGTCTATGACCTCTATCGAGACCCTGGAGAAACTTTCGACCTCAGTCAATCCCATCCCCATCTGCTCGATCAAGCCAAAAAAATATTTAATACTGCCAGTATTCCGTCAGAACATTATTTTTGGAAACATCAACAGCAGCGAGATATAGAGACATTCAATAATTAAAAAAACTGATGAAAAAGAACATTTCACAATTCCTATTTGTTTTCCTGTTATTGGACTTTTCACTCACGGCCCAATCTCAAGACCAATCTATTGACAATGTGGTTGACCTGATTGACAATGTGATCAACTGGCAAAATCAGCAAACCGATCATGTGGAGAAATACACCCTCACCAATTGGCAATTTGCCTCCTATTATATTGGCATGATGAAAGCTTTCAAAACTACTGGTAACACAGATTATCAAGATTATTTGTATCAATTGGGTGAAGACCACAGTTGGGAAACCTTACCCGATATGTATCATGCCGACAAAATCGCCATAGGGCAAATCTACCTCGATCTCTATCAACAAAAAGGGGAGGAGGCCATGCTCAAAAACATCAAATGGGTATTGGATGCCAATCTATTGAGAAATAAACCCCATCCAGATGTAAGGTACAAGGATAATCCCTATCGCCACGAGTGGTGGACTTGGTGTGATGCTTTGTTTATGGCACCACCCACCTTTGCCAAGATGTACCAAATTACTGGAGAAGAAAAATACTTAGATTATGCCATTGACCATTGGTTGATTACCACAGACTATCTGTGGGATGAAAAAGTAGATTTAATCTATCGCGATGATCGGTATTTTGGAAAAACGACCCGTTCTGGGAAGAAGATTTTTTGGAGTAGGGGCAATGGTTGGGTATTTGGTGGACTGGTACATATGTTAGAAGTTATACCTGAAGACCACCCTAAGCGTAGAGAATTGGTCGATCAATTTCAAAAAATGGCCCACCGTCTTCTCGATTTACAAGAGCGTTCAGGGGATGGTTTATGGCGCTCCAATTTATTGGACCCAGGTGTTTTTGCCTACCTCAACCGTCAGGATCAGTTCATCCAGACCGATCGGAAGGACATCCCCGAAAACAGTGGGAGTGCTTTTTTTTGCTATGGTTTTGCTTGGGGGATCAACAATGGTTTACTCGAGCCCCACCTGTTTGAAAAACCAATGCTTTTGGCTTGGAACGCCCTAACACAACACGTCAACCCACAAGGTCGATTGGGTTATGTCCAACCCGTGGGAAAAGATCCCAAACCTTACGATGCCGATTCTTGGCATGAGTTTGGAACGGGAGCCTTTTTATTGGCGGCATCAGAGTTTATCAATTTTTTAAAAAATCCATCAGTTAAACCTTCCGTCACCTATCAAAAACAATCCCTTTTTTATCAAAATCAATTTTCCTCACCCAAAGACCTAGAGGGATGGGTATTGGAAGGAGCGGCCAAAGCCGTTGTCAAAAACAAAGCCTTGGAAATATATTCTCCCCAACAAAAGGCACATCATGTTTTTTGGTGTCCTGAGGAATTACCTGCCAATTTTGTGGCAGAGTGGGAAATGCAAAATCTCAATCCCGACGCAGGACTTTGTATCGTTTTTTTTGCTGCTAAAGGCATCAACGGAAAAGAGGTGATGCATCCCAGTCTAAAAAAGAGAACTGGAATTTTCAGTCAATACACCAAAAGTGATTTAAACAATTACCATATCTCTTATTACACCAACAATCCCAAAAAACCCAACCGACCCTTTGCCCACTTGAGAAAAAACAAGGGATTTGTTACCGTCCAATACGGGGAAAGAGGCATAGCAGCAAAGTCCACCTCTGTTCACAAGCTACAACTTGTCAAAAAAGAAAACCACATCGCCATGGCCATCGACGGAAGAGAGATCATTAATTGGATCGATGATGGAAAAAAATACGGCCCTGTGCACCAAGAGGGTAAATTTGCATTTCGACAAATGCAATGGTCACATTTTAGATATCAAAATTTAAAAATATGGAACATCAATTAACATCAATGAAAAATATTTTTTTAACCTTACTGGTATTTTTTGGTTTGTCCTCCACATGGGTCAACGCACAAAAAAAACCTAACGTTGTTATCATTTATACCGACGATCAGGCCACGCTGGATGTCAATGTCCTAGGAGCCAAAGACCTAGTCAGTCCACACATGGACAAACTTCTATTGAGTGGAACTACTTTTACACAATTTTATGCCTCACCGGTTTGTTCCCCCTCCCGGGCCTCATTACTCACAGGTAAAAATCCCCAAAGGGCGGGCGTCCCTGGAAATGCTGGACAAGATTTAAGCAGAAAATCTGGACTTCCGCCCTCGGAATATACCATGGCAGAAATGTTCAAGGAAAATGGCTATAGCACCTACCTCATTGGTAAGTGGCATTTGGGTTATCAACCCGAAATGCGCCCCAATCAGCAGGGGTTTGATTATAGTTTTGGTCACTTAGTGGGGTGTATTGACAATTATTCCCATTTCTACTATTGGGGAGGCGATACCAATTTTGTGGGAGGGCCCAACCGCCACGATCTCTACCGAAACAACGAAGAAGTTTTTCTCGATGGACAATATTTCCCTGACCTTATGGTACAAGAAGCAAAACAAGTCATAGAAAAAAAATCAGAAAAACCCTTTTTTATCTTTTTTGCCATGAATACGCCTCATTATCCCTATCAGGGCTATGCCAAATGGATAAAATACTACAGAGAAAAAGGAGTGGTCTCCCCCCGAGACTTGTATGCGGCATTCTTGACCACCCAAGATGAAAAAATAGGTGAACTGATTGCTTTGTTGGAAGAAAACGATTTGAGAGAAGATACCATCATTATTTTTCAATCCGATAATGGCCACTCCACCGAAACCCGAGCCTATCACGGTGGAGGTTATACCGGTCCATACAGAGGAGCAAAACAATGTTTGTTTGAAGGAGGAATTAGGGTTCCTGCTTCCATTTCTTGGCCAGGTAAAATTCCTGCCAATCAGTTCAGAGATCAAATGAGTGTCAATGTGGATTGGATGCCTACATTGATCGAACTCTGTGGTTTCGACACCGACACCTCCGATATGGATGGTCAATCTCTGATGCCCATCATCAAAAATAAAATGGCAACTTCCAACCATGAAGAGGGCTATTGTTGGGAATTCATTCGCAGTGGTGTTCCCACTTGGGTTGCTCGAAAAGGCAAATGGAAACTGTATGCCAATCCCTACGATACCAGTAGGAGGGATTATACGTATCCCGAGAAATTCGTTCTTTTCGATTTGGAAAATGACCCCGGTGAATCCACCAATCTCTATGATAAAAAACCTAAAGTAGTGGCTGAACTCAAAACGCTATATAAAACTTGGAAAAACAAACAATGAAAAAGATAGGCACATGTATATTGTTGATTTTTGGTTTGCTTCAGGCTGGCTGTCAATCCACACCAGAAAAAACACAGAACGCCCCGAGTGAATTGCCAACAATGGTCTATCCCAAATTCAGGCGTTGGATGTCGCCCGATCATGAGAATATTGCACGATTTACCAGTCCAAGTCTTCAATGGCCTTCCAAACAATCTAAAGTTTTTGAGATCAGGGTGGCAAAGGACAAAGATTTCACCAAAGAAGTAGTCTACCGAAAAGACATTCCCTTTTCTATGATCAATCTCCACCAGGAATTGTCATCGGGCTTGTGGTATTGGCAGTACAAAGCCCTTGAAGGTAATTGGAGTGATGTGGCTTCTTTTACTGTAAACGATACTTCAATCGACTTTGTCCCTCCTTCATTTACCAGCCTTTACCAGTCCATCCCCAAGAGTCATCCCAGACTAATGGTCAAAGAGGAGCAAAGGGAGCAATGGCGGATCAAAGCCATGAATTATAAAGAAAGTGCTCAGATTTTGGAAGAAGCCAATAAGATATTGAGTCAAAAGATTCCGAGTGAGCGAGATGCAACCATTCAATTTGAAGGAAGAGATGAATACGAGACGGAAAAAATCAAAAAAATATTCAGCAAAAATGTAGGATATGCTTTTGGAAAATCGCTTAAAACACTAACGCAGGCCTACCTGCTGACTGAGGATAAAAAATACTTTGACAATGCCCTTAAATGGATGCGCGAGGCCAACACTTGGGATCCCAAAGGTTTGACACGAATCAATGACTTTGGGGATTCGTATATCATGGAATCATTGGCCTTAGCGGCCGATGCCTTTTGGGAGCATCTTTCTCCCAAAGATCGAAAGGCGGTACTCCGACAAGTGCTTGCCCGAGGGAGTGGTTTTTATGAGCGTTGGATCAATTATTTGGAAAATCGAAATTCCTCAATGCACGTATGGCAGCACATACTCCATAGGATGTTCCTGACCTCCATCGCTATGTTAGACGAGCTTCCCGAGGCGACCCAATGGCTGGAATACATATACGAATTGTGGTTGGCGCAACATCCCAAAATGGCAGAAGAAGATGGTGCCTGGTTCAATGGAACTGGTTATATGCGTATGAATGTGATGACCCTACTCGATATCCCTATGAAATTAGAAGCCTATACTGGACAAGATTTCTTTAAGGTTCCATGGTATGGCAATTTTATGAAGTGGTTGACCTATGCCTATCCACCGGGGGCTACCAGCGATGGCTTTTGCAATGATGGAAAAAAATGGCCCATGCCCAATCTAGAATACGGTGCATTCGCCGATGCTTATGCTAGAATTATAGGCGATCCGCAGGCTCTTATTTATTCCAAAGCTGTGTTTGCCGAATTGGATCAACTTCAACAACCATTGATCGATATTGACTATACGGGTGGACCCATGGGAAAAGCAGTTCTTACGGACGACATGGAATACGCTTGGTTTAGAATCACCCAAGGTTATGATATGCCATTACCGTCCACGGACAAGGTCGTCGAATTGCCCGAGGCTGAAATCTTTCCCGATGTGGGAGTCGCCTATATGAATACCAACAGAGCGGATATAAAAGACAATCTCAGGGTTTCCGTCAAAAGTTCTCCTATGGGACCTTTGGCTCACACCCATGCAGAACACAACACTTTTAATGTCGCCTATCAGGGAAAACGCTTGTTTTACAATACAGGCCATCGTCCGTGGATGGGAGCTCCACACACCTTGGCTTGGTACAAACATACCCAAGGGCACAATGGCGTTTTAGTGGACGATCATGGGCAACCCTACGATGCGGGGGCTTATGGTTTTCTTCCTAGATTTATAAACGGTGAACAAATCACCTATGTGGTGGGAGACGCTTCTCACGCTTATCAAGCTCACGAACTATCCTCTAAGAAAAGAAAAGACAATACCCCCGACGATCTGAAAGTCAAGCATTTTAGAAGACATTACCTCTTGCTCAAACCCAAACTTTTTGTCGTTTATGACGAAATGGAAGCCCATAAACCCGTCGACTGGAGTTGGTTGATCCACAATTTTCACGGGCTAAAATTGAATGCTGAAAACAAAACAGTGGAGACCACCTATAAGGACAGGGGGGGGAGATTGATCCTTTTTGGGGGGGCAGCATTGGATTATTCAGTAACCGACAAGTATTCGGTAGCCCCAAAAAACTTTTTGAGGAAAGAAGATCCCGATGGTAATTTACTCAATTATCAAAACCACTGGCATTTCAAAGCATCGACACAAAAAAAACAAAATAAAATGCGTTTTTTGGCCATCATTCAGGTGAGTGAAGATTTGAATTACGAACTTGTACAATCCTCCAAAAACAACGATGAAATTGAGGTGGGCGATTGGATCATCAAAGCCAACTTAGATACCAATACTCCGGCCATGATCAGCCTTGAGAACAAGGACGGATCAGTTCAGTTTTACTCCAATGTTCCTGACGAAGGAGGTATTGCCAAATTGGTTGAAGAAGTAGATGGAAAAAAATCAATCAAAACGGCAGAAGACAATTACCCTAAGAGTATCATCAGTGCGGCTAAAAGATTTAAATGATGTTTTTAAAACAGCTCAGTTCTGTATTTTCGCTCGGATTTTTTTTACTGTTTTTCAGTTGTCAATCAGCTGAACAAAAAAACAACGCGCCCAATGTTTTAATGATTTCTATAGACGATCTCAACGATTGGATTGGTATTTTAAAAGTAAACCCCAATGTAAAAACACCTAATATTGATCGCTTGGCTAAGGAAGGCTTATTGTTTACCAATGCCCACTGTCAAGCTCCTATTTGTGGCCCTTCACGAGCATCTGTGCTTTCCAGCTTGAGGCCCTCCTCAACAGGTATATACGGCCAGATCAAAGACCACAATCTTAGAAAAGGTAGTGCTCTTATGGAAAAGGTTCGTTTTCTACCGCAATATTTTAATGACCATGGTTACAAAACCATTGGAGTGGGTAAAATATTTCACAACCATGCTCCCGATGGTGTTTTTGAGGTATCTGGTGGGAGAAAATCGGGTTTTGGCCCAAGCCCCAAAAAAAGAATGAATTGGGATGAAAAAGGAACTTCAACCGATTGGGGTGCCTTTCCGGATCAAGATAGTTTAATGTATGACTATGATTATGCCCAATGGGCAAAAAAACAACTTCATAAAGAGCATAAGCGTCCCTTTTTTATGGCCGTAGGATTTATTCGTCCCCACGTTCCTTGGCACACCACAAAGCAATGGTTTGATCTCTATCCACTCGATCAACTTACTTTACCTTCCTATCTCCCCAATGACTGGGACGACCTTCCAGAAATAGCCAAACAAATTGCTTTCAAAGGGATGATGCCCACCACCGATTGGGCCATTGAAAGCGGACAGTGGAAAAAGATTGTTCAAGCCTACCTCGCTTGTATTTCTTTTGTGGATCATCAAGTAGGAGTGGTTCTCGATGCATTGGAAAGCAGTGTTTACAAAAACAATACAATCGTTGTATTGTGGTCCGATCATGGCTACGAATTGGGCGAAAAAGGATCTTTTGGAAAACAGACGATATGGAGTGAATCCACTCGCGTACCCCTGATTTTTAAATCTCCAAAAATCAAACAACAACGATCCATTCATCAGGCCGTAGAGCTATTGGATATCTATCCTACGCTTTTGGAATTGGCAGGACTTCCCGCAAACCCATCAAATGAAGGAAAAAGTTTGGTTCCACTATTGGATCAAGAATCAGATTCAACTGCCGTGGCAATAACTACCTATGGGAAAAACAATCACAGCATGATCAATATGCGATACCGATACATTCATTACGAGAATGGAGCAGAGGAATTATATGACCTTCAAAACGACCCAGGGGAGCGCCATAATATTTCAAATGTTATTGCTTTAGATTCATTGAAAAAAGCAATGCGACAAAACCTTCCAAAGACCAACGAAGAGTGGAAAGAGCATAGTTATCATACGATCAACGACTATTTCATAAGAACATCAAACCAAAGTAAAAAAGAAGACAAATGAGATTTATAACTTTCCAACTGAAGATTACCACCTTCTTGATATTGATACTGATCACTCAAAATGAATTGATCGGTCAATCCATGAGTGAAGGCCCTTTTTTTGCTACAGGCATTAGAATTGGTGATGTCAGCCAAAGTGAGGCAGTCATTTGGACTCGATTAACGAAAAATCCAACCCGAGTCAATGATGCTCCTTTACCCATCGCTCTATACACTGACCCCGATACAGGCAAAAGACATTTAAGAAAAACCCGCAGGGATAAGAATGGGGTGGTATATTTTCCTCAAGGCTATGACATCAATACTATCGAAGGAGCAGTTCCTGGAGCAAAAGGAATGGTAAGGGTAAACTACAAAAAAATAGGAGAAAAAACATGGCAATCCGACGCTTGGCAATCCGTTGATCCAGAGGTCAACTTCAGCAAAAAAATCATTTTAAGTAAACTCAGCTCTGGTTCTACTTATGAGCTCATGATTGAGGGAAGAGCCGAAGGTTCGACCAAAATAAGTGCACAGATTACAGGAAAATTCAAAACCCCACCAGATGCAAGTTCCTCCCGAAAAATCGTTTTTGGAGCCAGTACCTGCCAGGGATACCCCGATCAAGATCATCCCGATGGATTTAAAATATATCCCTTTTTGGAATCTCTCGATCTTGATTTTTTTGTTCATGCTGGCGATATCATTTACTATGATAATTTATCCAAAAACAAAGCGATGGCACATTACCATTGGGACAGAATGTTTAGTTTGCCAACCAACAAATCCTTTCACGCCCAAGTGACCAGCTATTTTGAAAAAGACGACCACGATGCTTGGTTTAACGACAGTTACAGGGGTCTTGAAAGTTCCTTTATGGGGGAGTTTACATTTGAACAAGGCCTAGAGGTTTTTCGAAAGGAAATGCCCATCAAAGACAAAACCTATCGAACTTTTCGTTGGGGCAAGGATTTACAGATTTGGTTGGTCGAAGGAAGGGATTATCGCAGTCCCAATAGTCAACCAGATGGGCCTAACAAAACCATTTGGGGTAAGGAACAAATGGACTGGTTTAAAAGAACAGTCAAAGCCTCCGACGCCACCTTTAAACTGTTGATCAGTCCAACCCCTGTGATAGGACCAGATCGTAAACAAAAAAAGGACAATCACTCCAACAAAGGTTTTTATTACGAAGGAGAACAAATCCGTAAATTTATGGCAACCCAATCCAATATGTATGTGATTTGTGGGGATCGTCATTGGCAATACATCTCAAAACATCCCAAATATGGAATTGTTGAATTTTCCATAGGTGCTAATAGCAATGATCATGCTGGGGGGTGGAAACAAGATGATGTCCGACCCGAACATTTGTATCTGAATGTTATTGGAGGGACAATGACTGTGACCATCGATCCAGAGGATAATTCAAGTATTACCGTCAGGCATTACGATGTAGATGGAAATCAACTGAATGAGTTTGTGGCCTATGCTGAATCAGAAAAATAGACAGTGGAATTAAAACGATTGAATTAATTTAAAAAAACAAATCGATGACTTTAAAAAAACGACTCTTTCCGATCCATATTTTAGTTTTTTCATTGTTTTTGGGCTGTGCGCCTAAAGATGAAGTCAGGGACAATCCTCCCAATATCATCTATATATTGGCCGATGATCTGGGCTATGGAGATTTGTCAATTTACAACCAGGACTCCAAAATCAAAACCCCTCATTTAGATCAACTGGCAAGAGAAGGTATGCGCTTTATGGACATGCATTCCACCTCTTCTGTTTGCACACCCACCCGCTACAGCATCCTTACTGGTGAATATGCTTGGCGAACCTCCCTAAAAACGGGAGTGTTGTGGAGCTATGGCCCTTTGATGATTCCAGATCAAAAAGAGACCGTTGCCAAACTGCTCAAGCGCAATGGCTATCAAACCGCTGTGGTAGGGAAGTGGCATTTGGGACTGGATTGGCAATTAAAGTCCGACCCTCAACCGGAACAAATCATTCAAAACGATTGGAGTTTGATTACCGATTATAAGGAAGAAATCGTCGATTTTTCCAAAAATCCCTCCAAAGGTCCCACTCAGGTTGGTTTTGATTACAGTTATATTCTCCCTGCCTCTCTCGATATTCCGCCTTATGTTTATTTGGAAAATGAAAAATTTACCCAGCCGATCAACGATCGGACTGATGGCAGTAATATGGAAGGGGACAAGGATTACGATTTTTGGCGCCCTGGGCCTATGGCTGACGGCTTTGATTTTTATGAGGTGTTGCCCAATTTTATTGACAAAGCCAAAGCCTTTATTGATAAAGCCCAAAAAAAAGAAGCTCCTTTTTTCTTATACCTTCCCTTGGCAGCTCCCCATACCCCTTGGGTACCCAAAGCCAACTCACCCTATTCGTCCGAGGCGGGAATGTATGGTGCATTTGTTGAGATGGTGGATGAGCAATTAGGACAACTTTTTTCACATATGGAGGATCAAGGCATCACGGAGGAGACCTTAGTGGTTTTTACTAGCGACAATGGCCCCTATTGGAAACCCCATCATATCGAAAAGTATGCGCATAAGGCAGCGGCTCATCTCAGAGGCATGAAAGGCGATATTTACGAAGCCGGACACAGAGTTCCTTTTATCGTCAAATGGCCGGGTAAGCTTAGACCCGGAAGTAAAGCCCTACAAACAAACTCACTGGCCAATTTCTACGCTACCGTTGCCGACTTACTCAACACTCCTTCAAAAGCATTAGACAGTCACAGCCTTTTCGATGAATGGACATCAAAAGAAAATAGAACAACACTAAAGCCTATTGTACACCATTCTTCCAGAGGACATTTTGCATTGCGATATGGGGATTGGAAAATGATTGAAAAAAGAGGCTCAGGAGGGTTTAGTCCTCCGGTAAGTTTATCCACCCCTCCAGGAGAAATACAAGAACGTCTCTATAATCTTATAGAAGATCCCTCAGAAAGCACTGACCTTTCTCAAAAACACCCAGACATATTGCAACAAATGAAACAAAAACTGGACTCGATCAGGCAACTCAACCCACTATCCATTCAATAAAACCGTGTTGATAATTTTAACCATCAAAGAGTAGAGATGATCCTAGAAAACACTAAAAATAAAAATATGAAAAATAGATTTCTTCATGTCAATGTGCTATTAACCGCTCTTTTTTTTAACCTGCTGTCTTGTACTACATTAATAAAAAGTGATCAAAAATCACCCAATATACTCATTGCCATTGCCGACGATCAATCCTATCCTCACACCGGAATCTATGGGTTTGCCGAAACCCAAACTCCAGGTTTTGATTTTGTTGCCCAAAATGGAGTGTTGTTTCACAACGCTTTTGTGGCGGCTCCGCAATGTAGCCCTTCCAGAGCTGCAATTTTAACTGGAAAAAATATCTGGGAGTTGGAAGAGGCTGGCACCCATGCCAGTAATTTCCCCAATAAATTTAAGGTGTTTACCGAGGTTTTGGAACAGCAAGGCTATTTTACTGGCTACACTGGAAAGCCATGGGGACCGGGCAACTGGAAGATCAGTGGACGCAAACAAAATCCAGTGGGAAAAGAATACAATCGTCATTTGTTAGAAACCCCTCCGACCAGTGGAATCAGGACCAACAATTACGTCAAAAACTTTAAGGATTTTTACAGCCAAAAAGGGGAGGGCAGTCCTTTTGTCTTTTGGTATGGAGCTCACGAGCCTCATCGCGTTTATGAATACCAAAGTGGGATCAAAGCTGGAAAAAATATCCAGGCGGTTCAGTTACCAGAATTCTTACCCGATACCGAGGTCGTTCGCAATGATGTATTGGATTACATACTAGAAATAGAACATTTCGACAACCACCTCCAACAAATGATTCAATTCCTAGAGGAAAAAGGAGAGTTGGACAATACTTTTATTGTTGTTACGGCCGACAATGGCATGCCTTTCCCCTATGCCAAAGCGAATGTTCAAGAGTTTGGCACCCATGTACCTTTGGCGATTTACCTGCCCAATGGCATCAAAGGAAAAGTGGTAGAAGATCCGGTCGGTTTGATTGATTTGGCCCCCACCTTGATGGAGCTTGTGGGGTCACCACGAGCCATGACCTCCACAGGAAAGAGTTTGATGCCCGTTTTGACACAAGAGCAACACCCGCCCCATCGCCAATATGTGCTGACCGGAAGGGAACGACACACCCACGCCCGCCCCGACAATTTGGGCTATCCTGCTAGAGCGATCAGGACAAAAGAGTATTTGTATGTGCATCATTTTGAACCCGAACGCTGGCCCCAGGGTGATCCTGTTCCCTCAACTCCCGAAAACGATCAAAGGAGCAAAGCAAAAGGTTTTAAATCCCTCTACCCAGGCTATCACGATGTTGATCCTTCTCCCTCCAAAGATATAGTTATGACCATGGAAGAGAGTCCTTATTTTGAATGGGCTTTTGCCAAAAGACCTCAAGATCAATTGTATAACGTACAGGAAGACCCCTATTGCACAAAGAATATTGCTTTATTACCCGAATATAAAGAAGTACTCAGCCAACTCAAACAACAGTTGCTTAATGACCTAAAAACACAAGGCGATCCAAGGGTCTCGGGCAATCCGGTCTTTGACAGTTATCCACGATACTCCACCATGCGTAACTTTAAGGGGTTTAATGACAGGGGACAATACAATCCCGCTTTTGCACAATAGCAGATAGAACAGTTTTATGATTTTTATGCGTTTCTGAAACGCGATGGAGTTGTTTTTATTAGAAATTGCTTCCACAACAACACATTATTTTATATAATTCTCAACCAAAATGTAATTAAACTAATATTATGATAAGATATATTTACTATATATATTAATATCTCATATTATTTATCAAAAAATTAACAATATCTTATTTTAATTAATATATTTGGGAAACATACTGTTCGTCAAAAAATGTGTGCGGACACGAAAATATCGAGTTAAAGTTTAATCAAAAACCCAAATCTTATGATTGATTTTTCTAAAGGTGTTGGAAACACCTTCAAAATTAATCGGAGTAAACTTAATCTATTTCGCTGTTTACTTCTATTAATACTATTATGTTGTACTACAGTCTCTTTTGCTCAGCAGACTTACACTGGAACGGTAAATGACGCATCAGGCGTTCCGCTTCCTGGGGTAAATGTTGTGATTCAGGGCACCGGGGAAGGAACTTCTACCGATTTTGATGGAAACTATTCTATTTCAGCTGAAGCAGGACAGGTGTTGGTGTTTTCTTTCGTTGGATTCGAAAATCAAGAGCTTCCCTTGGATGACAATGCGACGCTAAATGTTATACTTCAAGAATCTTTTGATTTTTTGGATGAGATCATCGTTACTGGTTATGGTACTCAAACCCGTAGAGAGGTAACCGCATCTGTTGTAAGAGTTGACTCTGAAACAATTGAGAGAGTCGCAGCTGGAAGTAGTGTGGATGCCATCAAGGGTCAAGTGGCTGGGGTGGACATCACTTCTGCAGGAGGAAGGCCAGGACAGAGTCCACAGGTTCGTATTCGCGGGAGGAGATCAATTTCTGCCTCCAATGACCCTCTTTATGTGGTAGATGGTATTCCAGTTACCAGTAGCAATCCTATCCCCAATTCGGATGATGATCCACCTTTTTATGCGGACGGAGGGGCTGTTTTTGATATTGCCCCCCAAGATATTGAGTCCATGACTATTCTTAAGGATGCTGCAGCAACAGCCATCTATGGATCTCGAGGTGCCAATGGGGTCATCATTATTACCACTAAAAGAGGAAAACAAGGCGAAACTTCTCAGATCAATTATAGCGGTTATTATGGGGTTTCCCAAGTAGCCAATGTACCCGATATGATGAATGGTGAGCAGTACAAAGCCATGCGAGCCGAGGCCTTTAGAAAAAATGAGGATAGCCAGTTTTCCTATGACGGTAAAGTAGAATCCGATTTGTTAGTACTCTTTGACGGAGAACAGCCTTTGGTGGACAATTATAATGCAGGTAAAGATTTTGATTATTTGGATGCCGTGCTGCGAAAAGGTTCCCAGCAGTCTCATAATATTTCTGCTAGGGGTGGAACCGAAAAAACCGCTTACAATACCTCTATTGGTTACTTTTCAGAGAAAGGAGTAGTGCCTGGTATGGACTATAAAAGGTTCAATGCCCGTTTGAATTTGGATCATCGGATCAACGACACCTTTAAGTTTGGTTTTTCCACTACCCTTACTCAAGGGATCAATAATTGGGGTTCCAATGCAGTGATGAACTAAGCATTGCGGAACTTACCCCTTGGGCGTCCCTATTTAGATGATGGCGTTACCCCAAGGTTCAAGACTTGGAATGATGGTATTGCAACCAATCCACTTTCAGAAATTGTTCCTGGAGTTTATATCGATGAAAGGGTTTATTCTCGGATTTTTGTTCCTGCCTACTTTCAGATCAATTTTAATCCTGATCTGATTTTTACTACCACTTTTGGCCCTGACCTCCGCTTTACCCGAAGGGGAGAATTTAGGGGAGAAGCTACCAACGACAACCGTTTAGGACCTGCTGATGCCGAGGTGGAAAACGTTAGAGAACAAGGATTTACTTTGGAAAATCTTTTAACCTATAATAGAAATTTAGGGCCTGGACGCTTGAAGCTTACTTTGTTACAATCGATCCAAAATTCCTCAAGAGAGACCTCTAAAGCAGAAGTTAAAAACCTACCTTACGAATCCCAATTGTGGTACAATATAGGTACAGCTTCAGTAAAAGGAGACTTATCATCCTCAATATCCGAGTGGGAGCTTCAATCCTATATGGGTCGGTTAAATTATGATATTGACGGTAAATACTTATTCCAGGCCTCATTAAGGGCAGATGGTTCTTCTCGTTTGGCAGAGGGGAATAAATGGTCTTATTTCCCAGGAGTCTCTTTTGGTTGGAGGATCAATGAAGAAAGTTTTATGGAAAATATACCCTTTAACGAATTTAAACTCCGATTTTCTTATGGTGAGGTTGGTAATACCTCCATCCGACCTTATGTAACCCCTGGAAGATTGGATAGAACGGTTTATTCTTGGGGTGGGTCAAACGCCTATGGCTATAGACTGGATAAAATTGCCAATCCCGATCTTAAATGGGAGATTTCCAAAACATTGGATTTCGGTTTTGATTTTGCACTTCTAGATAGTAAAATTTCTGGAACTTTCGATTTGTACTGGACCAATACTTCAGATCTCCTTTTGGAACGAAACCTACCGTGGTCTTCTGGTTATGAAAGTGTACTCCAAAACGTTGGCGCTACCAAAACCAATGGAATTGAATTTGGTATAGATGCGGTAATCATAGATAATCCTGAAGGTTTGAGTTTTGATCTCAACTTTAATATTGCCAATTATAAAGAGAAGATCACTGAGTTGGCCTTAAAGGACGACAACGGCAACCCCATAGATGATGTGGGGAACGATTGGTTTATCGGCCAGCCGATTCGGGTGTTTTATGATTATCAATACGGTGGGATTTACCAATTGAATGAGGTGGTACTGGCCAAAAGCCTAGAGGGGAAGGTTCCTGGAGAGATCAGAAGGGCTGATACCAATGGCGATGGTAAAATCACACCCTCTGATCGGGTAATCCTAGGAACCGATGTTCCCGACTATTACGGTGGGGTGACCACCAACTTCAGTTATAAAAACTGGGACTTGAGTGCCTTCTTTTACTTTAAACAAGGACAGATGATCAACAGTAACTTCCACCGAGGAAACAACTCTTTGCAGGGAAGGTACAACAACCTCAATGTGGATTACTGGACTCCAGACAATCCCAATGGACGTTATCCACGTCCTGATATTGGACAGGAGAGAGCCAAAGACGGCGATTTGCTTCGGTATTTTGATGGAAGTTACATCAAGTTAAGAAACCTAACCTTGGGTTACAATTTGGATTCTGATGTGGCCTCCAAAATAGGCTTTAGAAGCCTTAGACTTTATTTACAAGGACAAAATCTATGGTTTACCTCAAAGTACGACACTTTTGATCCAGAAATTGGAGAAAGTACGCTGGGAAGTGGAATAGCTCCTTCTTCTAGCTTATGGGCTCTTGGAATAAAAGCAAACCTTTAAAAGATAAAACATTATATCATGAAAAATTACACAAAATTGATCATTCCCTTTTTAGTGGTTTCCGTATTCATTTCCTGTGAGGATATTTTAAAGGAGGATAATATTGCCAATGTGACGGAATCTGAATACTACACCGATCTTGCAGGATTTGAAGCTGCAGTTAATGCTACCTATGGCATAATGAAAGAATTTTATGGACCAGAAATCGGTTGGACTATGACGGTCTTTGGAACCGACACCTACCGAGCAGGAGCTGACGGCAGCCACAAATATATGGCCCGCTATGATTCTGGGCATAACTCGGAAGCAGGATATATACGCGATACTTGGAAGATCTTCTACCGACAAATCAATCAGGCCAATGCGGTAGTGGGAAGGTCAGAGGGTATAGAGGGAATGGATACAGCCTTAAAAACCAAAAGGGTGGCAGAGGCACGATTTTTAAGGGCTTTGGCTTATTTTAATCTTATCCGACACTACGGCGATGTCCACCTTTCTTTGGAAGAAACTGAGGGTGTTCAAATTGAAGCTAATAAAACGGCTAGCAGCGAAATCTACACAAAGGCCATCATCCCTGATCTAGAATTTGCCATTGCAAATTTGGAGGACAACCCAAGTGATTATGGTCGAGCCTCAAAACCAGCCGCACAATTCTTATTGGCCAAAGTTTTACTCAGAAGAAGTTATACCTCTTTCGCTGCAGGGGATGATGCCTCCAAGGCGGAGTCTTTTATGAGTCAGGTGATCAACAATCCCAGATTTGAATTGTTAGAAAATTTCTCAGATATCTGGAAAATCGACAATGAGCAAAATGCCGAAATAATATGGAGTATTCAAAATGCCAAATCTCAAGTTGATGAAGGTTTGGATGACTATGGCCATCGAGGACACCTCTATTTCTTAATGGAATACGACAAAAAACTGGCCATGACCAGAGATACTGAGAATGGAAGGCCTTGGAAACGTTTTCGCCCCACTCCATATTTGATGCAGGTTTGGGACAGAACTAAAGACCGACGCTATGACGAAACCTTTAAACATGTTTGGTACGCAAATGTTGGAACAGTTGGTATAGATGATAAAGGTGATAATATAACTCCTAATGGGTTACCTGTTGCCGTAGGCGATACCGCACTTTACATTCCAGGTCCAGGTTTAGACAGACATGGTGTTGATCAGGATGGCTATTGGAATGCTGCTAAGCAAGAGACTGTGAATTTTCAAGTTTACACCTCTAACGAATGGGATCAAAGGACGTTCCCTTCCCTTAACAAATGGATTGACCCTACACGGCCTAATATCCAGCACACTCAAGGACAGAGAGATTTTATCTTGATGCGCTTGGCCGATGCCTATTTGATCCGTGCTGAAGCCCGCTTAAAGCAAGGCAATACGGCTGCTGCTGCCGAGGATATCAACAAAATCCGAACCAGAGGCGCGTGGGATGGTAAGGAAACCGAAATGCAGATTACTGCCGCGGAGGTGAACTTGGACATGATATTGGATGAAAGAGCGCGAGAACTGGTAGGAGAGGGGCATCGATGGTATGATTTGACTCGAACTGGAACGCTTGTGGAAAGAGTTAAGGCTCATAACAGCGATGCCAAGGAAAATATTCAGTCCCATCACATCGTCAGGCCCATTCCTCTTAGTCAAATAGACAGAACCTCTGGAGGTTATGAACAAAATCCAGGCTACGCTCAATAGTAATTTTAATTATTAAAAACTTACATTTAAAGAATTGCCCCCAAAAGTTTCTGACTTTTTGGGGGTATTTTTTATTTAAAAAACCGATAAGAACACAATTACTTCCAAAATAGCGTAAAAGAACTTATTACAAGATATCTAAATTGAAACTTTACCTTTCTTCAAAAATATTTATATTAATGATCTATTTCATTCTAAAGTTAAAATGAATGAATTTTATGGAACCATCTAATTTGGCCTTGGATAGAAAAAATGAAAATTAAAAAGGATCAAATCATTAAAATTAAAACCAATGAAACCTAAAAAAAACGCACTAATGCTATTGGCCATTTTGATAGCACTTCCCCTTATGGGTCAAAAAATTGAACCGCTAAAGGTCAAACAGATCATGGAAAAAGTGGCGGACTGGGAAATTGAAAATCACGATGATTTAAAATACAGAGCCCAAAACAAAAGACTATCTAGAGGAAAACACCATCTGTTGGATTGGACCAATGGGGCGCTTTATGTGGGAATGTCTAAATGGGCAGCTATGGCAGACAGTGACAAGTATTATGAGTGGCTTAAAGGCATCGGTGAAGCTCACGATTGGAAACTTCATATGCGAAATGGGGATTATAACAGGATTTACCATGCTGATGACCACACAGTAGGTCAAACCTATTTTCATCTTTACAGAAAATACAAGGAGGAACAAATGATTAAGCCTACCATCAAACAATTTGATTTTATCCTTTATCATCCCTCTAAATCCAAATTGGATTGGAAATCTCCTTTTCATCAAGACCGATGGAATTGGTGTGATGCTTTGTTCATGTCACCACCTGTTTGGGTAATGGTTTCCAATATTACCAGAGATAGAAAATATATTGAATTTATGGTTAAAGAGTGGAAAGCGACCACCAACCATTTATTCGATAAAAAAGAAAGTCTTTATTACAGAGATGGTTCTTATTTTGATCAACTTGACAACGGGACAAAAATCTTTTGGGGGAGAGGTAATGGCTGGGTATTTGCTGGTTTGGCAAATGTGATGCAAGAACTGGATCCCAACGATAAAGATTATCCTTATTTCCTCAAGCTCTACAAAAAAATAGCCAAGAAACTGTTAGAGATTCAAACACCTCAAGGGCATTGGGCCATGAGTCTTTTGGGGCAAAAGTTTTATCCCACCCCCGAAACCAGTGGTTCTTCTTTTTTTACTTTTGGATTGGCTTGGGGCATCAACAATGGAATTTTAGACAGAGCAACCTATGGGCCTGCAGTTGAAAAAGGCTGGAATGCCATAGTAAGCCATGTGAACAGTGACGGTATGTTGACTTATGTTCAACCCATTGGGGCAGCACCGGGTGAGGCATATCCTGATAAAACCGAAGTCTATGGGGTAGGGGCATTTCTAAGTGCTGGTTCAGAAATTTATAAATTGTACGGAGGAAATTAAGCTTAAGTTTAAAATTATTGAGATGGTTTTTTTTATTAAGTTTGACAAATTGTGCGAATCACACAATAATTTTGTCACTAATTTTTTAACCATTTGGTTTTGCTAATTATGAAAATAGGGGGTTTTTACAAGTTCAAAAAGTTATTTTTTGGAGGAATAGGATTGTTTTTACTAAGCTGTCAGGCTCCAGAGCCTGAAAAGGGTCCCTTTTTTGCCAATGGGATTAAAAATGGTTGGGCCGATCAAAATTCTATTGTTCTGTGGACGCGATTGACCCAAAACAAGTTGGCTCATTTTAAGGGTCATCCTTTTGTGGAAATATCTAGGGATAAAATGAAATCCTTGTCTCAGAACCGTGATATTGAGGGCATCTATAATACTCAGATTCCTCAAGGTTTATCACTTAAAGATATGGAAGGCTATTGTCCTGGAGCTCCGGGAGAAGTGCAGCTACATTACTTTGTCAAAGGGCATCCCGAGGAGACTGTTGTAACGGATTGGACAGCCGTAAATCCCGATAAAGACTTTACCCATCAATGGAAGTTAGAGCAGTTGCAAGCAGGAAAGAATTACCGTGTCAAAATCTATGCCCGACCCCAAAAAGGACAGGAGGTTTCCGACAGTATTTTCGGTCAATTTCTTTTACCCGTAGATCAAAACACCGCTAAGGACATCAAATTTTGTGTCGTTTCTTGTCACGACTATAACCGACGTGATGATCTGGAAAATGGCCATAAAATTTACCCCAGTATGTCCCAATTACATCCCGATTTTTATGTGCATACTGGGGACATAGAATATATGGACAAACCCCTTCCCTATGCGATGACAGAGGAGTTGATGCGTTTTAAATGGAATCGTCTGTTTGCCCTTCCTTTTCAGCGTTCTTTCTACAATGATCATACTTCCTATTTTATGAAAGATGACCACGATGTGGGTTTCGACGACAGTTATCCTGGTAAGGATTTTGGAACGGTTTCCTTTGAGCGGGGATTGGAGATATTTGATGAAGAACAGTTTCCCAGCTACTCCAAAAGATACAAAACGATTCGTTGGGGAAAAGATTTACAGATATGGATCGTTGAGGGTCGAAACTATAGGAATCAAAATTATTTGAAAGATGGACCGGACAAAACCATTTGGGGTGCAGCCCAAAAACAATGGTTCTTTGACACCGTTAACGATTCTGATGCAAGCTTTAAAGTCTTGATTACTTCCTCTCCTATATTGGGTCCGGATAGAAAAAACAAAAACGATAACCTCAGCAATACTGGTTATGCTCATGAACAAGCAGAGATTCTCAATTTTATAAAAAAACAAAAAAACTTATTTATTGTCAATGGAGATCGCCACTGGCAGTATGTCACTAACATCAAGGATACCAACCTTTGGGAGTTTGGATGTGGAGCGGGTGCCGATGTTCATGCAGGCGGATGGAAACAGGAGGATTTTAGACCCGAGCATCAATTTTTAAGAGTTAAGGGTGGTTTTCTGTCTGTTTCTGTAAGCAGTGGAAAGTCACCAAGTATTAGATTTACGCACCACGATGTGGAGGGCAATCCGGTCAATGAGGTCAACTTCTAATTATCGTTGTAGTAATTTCGCTCTTCTGAATGGCTGTACTTGTAGTTTTCTTTGGTAATGATCTCCAAAGGCATGGGAATTTCGTCCGAAGGCGTTTCTTTGTGAACCAAGTAGTTGGCTATGGTTTTAATGGCTTTGTAGCCTTGGTTAAAGGATTTTTGAGAAATCAAAAATGCTACGACCCCTTTATTTAATGCTTCCACATTTTGAGGGGTGGTATCAAATCCAATGAGTTTTAGTCCTGACAGCAAATCACTGTCAATCAATTTACAGATGTTGGAAACCCTACTGGAGGGAACCATAACTGCCCTTACACCGGGGTTTTGGGTTAAAAAATCATTGATTTCCTTCCTCACCTTATGATTACTATCTGATTGGTCAAATTTTAACTGATGGATTACAGTTTGTGGTGAATTTTCATTGAAATAATTTATAAAGCCTTTGATCCTCTCACTGTTGGCCTCGTAATCATGAATATTTTTTCGGGTCAAAATGATCAAAAACTCATCTTTTTCCTCTGAGCATAATAAATGCGAAAGTTTTCCAGACAATACACCAGCCTCAAAGGATTTTTGGCCGATATAAGAGAGGTTTTCATAACCCTTGAGATTTGCGTTGAGAAACAGATAAGGAATTTTTTTATCATTCAACTCTTCAATGATTATGTTGGATTCCTTAACAAACATCGGAACCATAACCACTGCATCGGGCTTTATTTTGATGAGTTTTCGGAATGCTTTTAGGTAGCTCTGGGGGTCAAATTGGTCAAAGAGAAAAATGTGATTTTCAATCCCATATGCACCGACTTCTTGATTGGCTTTTTGAATGCCGGAGTAGGGTGACTTCCAAAAAAGATTTTGTGTGTCATGCTTGGGAATCAAAGTCGCCAAATTCTGGTGTTTTTTCATGGCCAGTGAACTGGCAATCAGATTTATTTTAAACTTTTTCTGTTTTAATATCTTTCTGATTTTGGTTTCCGTATTGGTAGATACGCCACCTCGATTATGCAAAACCCTGTCCACAGTTCCTGTTGAAACATTAGCTTCTTTTGCAATATCTTTTATTGTAATCAAATATTATGGTTTTATCAAATATAATACCTTCTGGTAATATTTTAAATTATTTTTTTCCAAAAATATTTTAAAATTATATAAAGCAGGGGGGATGAAATTATCAATCGGTTTCTCTATATTTGCTTAACTGTAGTGTACGCACACGAATTTTTTTCAGTATGCCAAAATCATTTAGATGGATTCTTGTCGCTGCCTTATCAGGTTTTCTATTTGGATTTGATACGGTTGTAATTTCTGGAGCCAATCTCCCAATAAAGGAATTGTGGTCAACAAGTCCTTTTTTTCATGGTTTTTTTATCATGTCTATGGCACTTTGGGGGACGGTTCTCGGGGCATTGTTTGGGTCTTATCCCACCAATAAATTTGGCCGTAAAAAAACCCTTACTTGGATAGGATTTTTCTTTTTCATTTCTGCTTTGGGATCAGCTTTGGCCATGGACCCCTATACTTTCTCTTTTTTTAGATTTGTTGGGGGAATAGCAGTTGGCGTTTCTTCCATTGCTGCACCGATATATATTTCTGAAATTTCAACTTCCGAAAACAGGGGTAGACTAGGGGTTTTGTATCAATTCAGCTTGGTTTTTGGAATCCTTATCGCTTTTTTTTCAAATTATTTGCTTACTGGTTTTCAAGGAAGTTACGATTGGAGATGGATGCTAGGTGTGGAGGCGATTCCAGCCCTACTGTATTTACTGCTTACCCTTAATATCCCCTACACTCCAAGATGGCAAATCATTTTTCAAAAAGATGACAGTGCTGCCTTGAAAACCCTCAAAGAAATATACAATGACGAACAGGCTGATAGCGTTTTAAAACAAATCAAAACTGCTGACAGTGCTTCCGATAAACAAGAAAAATTGATAAATTATACCAATAGGAAAACGCTCCTTTTGGCCTTTCTGATTTCCTTTTTCAATCAATTGTCGGGAATCAACTTTATACTTTATTATGCTCCAGAAATTCTTGAAATGGCAGGTTTTGCAACAAGTGCCTCCCTTTTCAATTCAGTATTGATTGGACTGACCAATATCGTCTTTACCTTTTTGGGCTTGATGCTTATCGATAAATTGGGAAGGAGACAGCTTTTGATCTTGGGATCACTGGGGTATATTGTTAGTTTGACAGGGGTCTCTATGGCTTTTTACTTCCAAACTGATCCACAGTGGATTGCCTTATTTATTTTTGCTTTTATCGCTTCTCATGCTGTTGGACAGGGAACCGTAATTTGGGTTTTTATCTCTGAAATTTTTCCCAATCGTATCAGAGCGAAAGGACAATCTTTTGGTGCAGGAGTTCACTGGGTGTTTGCTGCTTTGATCACTTTGATAGGACCTTCCGTTATTGAAATTTTTAAGGTAAATCCTTGGCCAATATTCTCTTTTTTTGCGCTAATGATGGTTCTTCAACTCATCTTTTCTATTTTTACTATGCCAGAAACAAAGGGTAAATCCCTTGAGGAAATAAATTCAATCATTAATAAAGATTAATCTGATAATGAAACGAAAAGACTTTATTCGCAATTCAGGAGGAGTACTTTTAGGTACTGTTTTATCTCCAAATTTAATGGCTAATGTCAATCTTAATAGTAACATTAATGTAGGGGTGATTGGAACTGGGGGAAGAGGACAAGGAATTATTAAGTTGCTCAACAGTCTGTCAAGCTTCAATGTAATTGCTGCTTGTGATACCCTACCCTTTAGATTGGAGGAGGGATTTGATCTGATCAAAAACAATAAAAACGCCAGAGCATACAAGGATTACAGAAAATTATTAGACGATAAAAATATCGATGGAGTAATCATCAGTACCCCGCTCAACACCCATGATAAAATCGCTGTCGATGCATTAGATGCAGACAAACATGTTTATTGTGAAAAAACCTTGGCCAAAGGAGCTGCAGCTACAGCCCGTATTGTTAATAAGTGCAAAACCTCCAATAAAATTTTTCAAACCGGTCATCAGTATCACAGTTCTAGACTATATACTCAATTGGTTGATATGATCGCAGAGGGTAAAGTAGGAAAAATCGCCTCCATCGAGGCCCAGTGGAATCGAAATGGAAATTGGAGAAGATCTGTTCCTGAACCATCATTAGAGCGACAAATCAATTGGAGAATGTACAGAGAGTATTCCTACGGACTTTTGGCCGAATTGAGTTCTCATCAAATTGATTTTGCCAACTGGATTCTCCAATCTACTCCCCAAAAAGCAATGGGTATGGGTGGTATTGACTATTGGAAAGACGGAAGAGAAACTTATGACAATACCAAAGTAATCTATGAATTTCCCGAAGGAGTAAAGGCGACCTATACTTGTCTGACCTCCAATGCCAAAGACGATTATAAGATTATGGTCATGGGTGACAAGGGAACCCTTACCATTTTCAATCAGTCTGCTTGGTTTTATCCCGAAGGTAGCTATAAAGCGGAGTATGGAGAAGTAGATGGTGTATCGGGAGCAACGACCAATTGGGCACAAGGGAAGGGAACCCCATTGGACATCAAACACATTGACCCTACCAAACAAGCCCTAATGGATTTTGGAGATGCCATAATCAACAACAAAACACCACTTTCAAATGTAACCACTGGAGCCAAAGCAGCTTATGCTGTTGAAATGGGGATTAAAGCTATGGACACCGAGAAAATGGTACAGTGGGACGATATCAATTATATACTCTAAAAACAATAAATGAAACCAAATTTTGATTTAAAAAATAAAGTAGCCGTCATTACTGGAGGGGGAGGCGCATTGGGAGGATGTATTGCACAGAGTTTGTCCCAATCGGGCGTAAAGATTGCCATTTTGGATCTTACCCTAGAAGCCGCCCAAAGAACTGTTGATACCATTGAGAAAGAGGGAGGAATCGCTATCGGTTTTGCGGCCAATGTGCTGTCCCAAGAATCTATAAAATCCATCAGTAAAGAAATTTTAAAAGAGTGGGGTAGGGTGGATATACTGCTCAACGCGGCGGGAGGCAATATGCCTGGAGCAACCATAGCCGTTGACCAAACCATTTTTGACTTGTCAATGGACGATTTTAAAAAGGTTACCGAATTGAACCTCAACGGTTCTGTAATCCCTTCTTTGATCTTTGGGAAGATTATGGCCGATCAGAAAAGCGGCGCTATCATCAATTACTCTTCCATGAGTGTGGATAGGGTTATTACCCGTGTGGTGGGTTACTCCGCTTCCAAAGCAGGGATCGAAAACTTTACCCGTTGGATGGCGGTTGAAATGGCCTTAAAATTTGGCCCTGGTGTTCGCGTCAATGCCATTGCTCCTGGTTTTTTTGTAGGAAATCAAAACAGAAAATTATTACTTAATGAGGATGGAACCTACACTGAAAGAGGGGATACCATCATAAGAAATACTCCCATGAAACGATTTGGGGAAGCGGAAGAACTCAACGGTGCGATTCACTTTTTGTGTAGTGATGCCGCCCAATTTATAACAGGTATTGTACTACCCATTGATGGTGGCTTTAGTGCCTTCAGTGGGGTTTAAACGATTATTATGAAAATGACACAAACATGGCGCTGGTATGGGCCCAATGATCCTGTCAGCCTCTCAGATGTTAGGCAGGCTGGTGCAACAGGAATTGTAAACGCCCTCCATCACATCCCCAATGGTGATATTTGGTCAGTGCAAGAAATTCAAAAAAGAAAAGATGAAATTGAAAATGCTGGACTTAGTTGGGATGTTGTGGAATCTCTGCCAGTACATGAAAAAATAAAAACCAGAACTGGAGATTTTGAACAGATCATCGAAAACTATAAGCGCAGTATGAAAAATTTGGCGGCTTGTGGAGTTTATGTAATCTGTTACAACTTTATGCCCATACTTGACTGGACTCGAACAAGGTTGGACATGCCCCTTGAGGACGGTTCTCTTGCGTTGGAATTCAATGCGTCGGAATTAAGAGTTTTTGATTTGTTTATCCTCAAAAGAGAGGGAGCGGAAAAAGATTATACTACCAAAGAAATCGAAGAAGCCAATAATAAATTTAATAACCTTGAGCAGTCTGACATCGAGAGAATCTCTGACAATATGCTCAAAGGTTTACCTGGATCGGAAGAGGGCTACTCTATGGAAGAATTTAAAGCCATGTTGGACACCTACACAGGTATAGATGCCGATCAATTGCGCTCTCATTTGGTTCAGTTTTTAGAGGAAATCATTCCATTGGCCGAAGAATTGGGCATCAGAATGTGCATTCACCCCGATGATCCACCTTTTACGCTTTTGGGTTTACCCAGAGTGGTGAGTACTCAGGAAGATTATCAATACATTTTTGATCAAGTTCCTCCTTTATCCAACGGAATCACCTTCTGTACAGGTTCATTGGGTGTAAGGGCAGACAATGATCTTCCGGCTATTTTTGATGCTTTTGCAGATCGTGTTCATTTTTTACACCTCCGAAGTACCAAGCGTGATGCCGAGGGAAATTTTTATGAAGCAGATCATCTTACTGGAGACGTGGATATGTTTGAAATCATTACCAGAGTAATTAAGGAACAAAGACGAAGACATGCCCAAAAGAGAGAAGATGCTTCCATTCCTATGCGACCCGATCATGGACATCAAATGCTGGATGACCTTGTAAAACCCAAAATTAATCCTGGCTACTCCGCCATTGGAAGACTCAGAGGATTAGCAGAACTAAGGGGATTGGAATGGGGAATTAACAAAATGATTTAAAAAATGGAATTCAAAAGCACGGAAGCATTTATAAAAGAAGACTTTTTACTTCAAAACAAAACAGCAGAAAGATTGTTTTTTGATCACGCTGCTTCCATGCCGATTATTGATTACCACAACCACTTGTCATCGGAGGTGATTGCTGCCAACCAACCCTTTAAGGGGATTAACGAAATTTGGTTGGATGGAGATCACTATAAATGGAGAGCCATGCGAACTCTTGGCATAGCCGAAAAACTCATCACTGGAAAAGAGACCAGTAACAAAGAAAAATTTGATCAATGGGCCTATACCGTTCCTTTTACTGCGGGAAATCCCCTTTTTCACTGGACACATTTGGAATTAAAGCGTTATTTTGGAATCAATACCCTGTTACAGCCGTCTACTTCAACTGCCATTTTTAAGGAAACCAATCGACAGTTGTTGGATTTAACCCCCAAGGGTTTGCTCAATGACATGAAGGTTGAGATGTTGTGTACTACTGATGATCCAATAGACGGCCTTTCTGCCCATCAAAAAATAGCAGCGAGTAATGAAAAGGGGCCAGAGGTTTTACCGGGTTTTAGACCAGATAATATTTTTGGGATTGAAGGCAGCCAATATTTAGAATATATCGATGCCCTCAAGCAGGCATCTGATACAGATATATCAGATTTAGATTCGCTTCTGACGGCCTTAAAATTTAGGATTGAATATTTCCACCAAAACGGTTGTAGGATTTCCGATCATGGCTTGGAATTTACCCATGCGAGTGAATTTACCCATGCTGAGGCCAATTCGATTCTCAAGAAACGTCTATCTGGGGGCCTTCCCACTACTGAGGAAGCAAGCCTTTTTAATTCTTGCGTATTGTATGAACTGTTTGTGATGTATCACGACCATGGTTGGACTCAACAATTGCACCTGGGTGCATTAAGAGGCAACAACCAAAAATTAAAGAGAAATCTTGGTGCAGATGTGGGTTGCGATTCTATTGGAGATTTTGCGCAGGCCAAAAACCTTTCTAAACTCTTGGGTAAATTAAATGATAACGATAAACTCACCAATACCATCCTCTACAATCTAAATCCCGCCATGAATGAGGTCTTTGCCACTATGCCAGGTAACTTCAATAATGAAAAAGTGGAGATTCAATGGGGAACAGCTTGGTGGTTTCTCGATCAGAAGGACGGGATGGAATTACAAATGAGAACCCTATCGAATATGGGGCTGTTGTCTAAATTCATTGGAATGTTGACCGATAGCCGAAGTTTTCTATCCTTTCCTAGACACGAGTACTTCAGACGATTGCTGTGCAATATGATTGGAAATGATATAGAGAGTGGACTTTTACCCAACGACATTCCCTTTTTTGGGAAAATGGTTGAAAATATCTGTTATCACAATTTGAAAAAATTCATTAAATACAAAAACTAATGTTTAAGCTTAAACCATTAATCGTTTTCGTTCTCTTACTCAGTTTTATTTCCTGTGATCAGATCAAATCTACCAGAATCATTCGACTGGGACACGGATTGAACACAGGGCATTCTGTTCATCAAGGCATGGTCTTCTTTGGTGAAAAATTGAAAGAAATTTCAGGAGGAAAGTTTAAAGTACAAATCTATCCCAGTCAACAATTGGGAACAGAACGTCAGTGTTTGGAGTTGCTTCAAATTGGAAGTTTGGACATGACCAAAGTTTCTGCAGGGGTGTTGGAAAACTTTTCACCCAGTATAAAGGTCTTTGGACTTCCATATTTGTTTAAAGACAAAGATCACGTTTTCAGAGTTCTTGATGGGCCTATAGGTGAGGAGTTGCTCAATGGTACAGAAAAATACTGGCTCAAAGGTCTTGGGTATTACGACTCAGGAAGCCGAAGCTTTTATACCATAGATAAACCCATTGAAAATCCCAATGATCTTGAAGGCCTCAAGATCAGGGTTATGGAAAGTCAAACGGCGATCGATATGGTCAAATCATTTGGCGGTTCTCCAACCCCTATTTCTTGGGGTGAACTCTATACCGCACTTCAACAAGGCGTTGTGGATGGGGCAGAAAACAACCCTCCCAGTTTTTATCTTTCCAGACATTATGAAGTTTGTAAATACTATATCATTGATGAGCATACCGTCCTCCCTGATGTAGTTTTGATGAGTACTCATTTGTGGAATGATCTATCAAATCAAGAACAGGAGTGGATACAAAAAGCCATGGATTTATCTGTGGTAGAACAGAGAAGGCTTTGGTTAAAATCTGAGCTTGAATCTCTGGAAGCCGTAAAAGCTGCCGGAGTTCAGGTGAGTTATCCCGATAAATCTAATTTTGCTGAAATGTCTAGTTCGGTGGCGGAGCAATATGCAAAAGATCCTTTGATCAAATCATTTATAGATAAAATCAAAAACACCCAATAATCATGAAATTAAGAGCGCAGTTAGATTCTGTATTAGAAAAGACACTTGTGGTCATTATGTCTGCTATGGTTATCAATGTATTATGGCAAGTTTTTTCACGTTATATCTTAACCAATCCAAGTTCGTTTACGGACGAGTTGGCGCGTTACCTTATGATTTGGGTGGGCGTTTTGGGAGCGGCCTATGTAGCGGGAAAAGGGAACCATGTGGCCATTACTTATTTTTCTGAAAAAATGAGTCCTTCCAATCTTAAAAAAACCCAAGTTTTTATCAATCTGACCATACTGGCTTTTGCCTTATTGGGTATGCTTATTGGAGGGGTGAGGTTGGTCTATATCACATTGGTCTTAGAACAACTTTCTCCATCGTTAAAAATCCCCTTAGGGGTGGTTTACTCCGTAATCCCGATTAGTGGAATACTGATCATTTTTTATAAAATATTAGATTTAAAAAAACAGGCACAATGATTGAGTTTTTACCCGTAATAATTTTGGTTACTAGTTTTTTGGTTCTTTTGACCCTAGGGGTTCCTGTAGCTTGGTGTATCGCTATATCTTCATTGTTTACCTTGATGTCTGTGATGCCCTTTTCAGCCGCTACCACTACCGTATCTCAGCGAATTGCAACAGGATTGGATAGTTTTGCCCTTTTGGCCATCCCCTTTTTCATACTCTCTGGACAAATTATGAGTGAGGGAGGCATTGCTCACAGATTGATTTCTTTTGCCAAAACCTTAGTAGGATTTTTACCTGGTGGATTGGCATTGATCAATATTGTTTCTGCAATGATGATGGGAGCTATCGCAGGTTCGGCTATGGCCTCAGCTTCAGCAATGGGTACTATCTTAGGACCTGAAATGGAAAAAGAAGGCTATTCAAAAGAGTTTGGTGCTGCCGTAAATATCACTTCATCTACAACGGGATTGGTCATTCCTCCGAGCAACACCCTGATCGTTTATTCCCTTGCCAGTGGTGGGGTTTCCATTGCGGCCTTGTTTCTGGCCGGATACATCCCAGGAATCCTGACAGGGTTACTGATGATGATCGTGGCCATGGTTTGGGCCAAGAAACATAAATATCCTGTTGGTAAGCGCTCCTCACTTAAAGAAGTGTTTACAAAATTCATCGATGCTCTACCCAGTTTACTCCTTTTGATCATCGTAATTGGAGGGATTATCGGAGGTGTCTTTACCGCAACAGAGGCATCGGCTGTAGCAGTGCTCTACACCATCTTGCTTTCTTTTTATTACAAAGAATTGTCTTTTAAAGAACTGCCTAAGGTAATTTTAGAATCTTCTCGAACCACAGCCATTGTGATGTTGTTGATTGGAGCTTCTATGTGTATGTCGTGGGTATTGTCCTATGAAAATATTCCCCAAGACATCAGCAATGCTTTATTGTCTGTCAGTGACAACAAAATAGTCATCCTTTTAATGATCAACCTTATCTTATTGGCGGTAGGTGTTTTTATGGACGCTACTCCGGCAGTGCTTATTTTTACGCCTATTTTCCTTCCCGTCGTCACCGCTTTAGGGATGGATCCTACCCACTTTGGGATCGTTCTTATGCTCAATCTTTGTATCGGGCTGTGTACCCCTCCTGTAGGTTCTGTTTTATTTGTTGGCGTTGGAATTGCCAAAACGACCATTTCTAAGGTAATAAAACCTCTAATTCCCTTGTTTTTAGTGATGATATTATCTTTGTTCCTTGTAACTTATATACCACAGTTAAGTTTATGGCTGCCCGAGTTTTTTGGAGTTTAATTTAAAAATATACAATGTTATGACAACCACTAAAATCATTTACCTGTTAGGCTTGATTTGTCTTCTTGCCTCATGTACACCAAATACAGTAAGTATTCATTTGACCAATAATTTGAATGCTGAGCGTCAAAACGAAACCATTGAGATTTTGATAGCAGACCTACCCGATCATTGGTCTTCTAAAGTCGATAAAATAGGGATCTATGATCCTGCGGAGAATGCCTTTCTGATTTCCCAATTGATCGATGTTAACCAAGATGGAAAAATGGATCAACTCATTTTTCAACCCACTATGGCTCCCTTATCAGAAAAGACCTTTCAACTCAAAGTACAAACGGACAAACCGGAAGTTGTGGATTATTGCTATTCCAGAATCGTACCCACCAGAATTGACGATTACACTTGGGAAAATGACAGGGTCGCTTTTAGAACCTATGGTCCCGCAGCCCAAGCTTTGGTGGAGGAAGGAAAAAAAGGGGGAATCATCTCAAGTGGCATAGACTGTTGGTTAAAAAAAGTAAATTACCCCGTCATCAACAAATGGTACAAGGCCAGTGAAGAAGAAGACATCAGCTATCACGAAGACCACGGGGAAGGTTTGGACAACTATCATGTAGGCATCAGTAGAGGTGCCGGTGGTTTGGCGATCAAAGGAGAGGACGACCAGTATTTTGTCTCCAAAAATTTCATTGCCCACAGCACTCTTGCAACCGGTCCTTTAAGAACCCTTTTTCAGCTGGATTATGCCGACTGGGAGGGCCCTCAAGGGATGATCAAGGAGCAGAAAACCATCAGTTTGGATTATGGAAATAACCTGATGAAAATTGAGGTTTCCCTCCAGGGAACAGATCACATTGTCGCCGGAATTTCGCTTCAAGAAAATAACGGAAGTATCATTGACAAGAACAATATTCTTATTTTTAAACAAGATCATTTTGATACCACTCTTAGTAATGTGATTCTTTCTCCCAAAATACATTACAAAGGCCATCATGAATACAATCCTGGTATCAAAGATCAAAATCATGCATTTTTAGACCTCAAAGTTATAGACGAGTCCTTAGTATATTATGTTGGCTTCTATTGGTCCGAAAGCAATCAGTTTGCGGATCATGAAGCTTGGGAAGCCCACTTAGATGATCTCGCAATCAAAATCGAAAATCCAATTCTAATCAATATCAATTAATTTCATGAAAAAAGTAGTAACCTTCGGTGAAATCATGTTAAGACTATCACCTCCGGGTAATTTAAGATTCTCCCAAGCCAACAATTTTGATGTGGTCTATGGAGGAGGAGAGTCTAATGTCGCTGTCTCCTTGGCCAATTATGGCGTTCCTGTAGAGTTTGTAACTCGATTGCCTCAGAATGATTTGGGGGCCTGTGCCATGATGGAAATGCGGAAAAGAGGCGTAGGGACACAACACATTGCCTATGGAGGCGACCGATTGGGAATCTATTTTTTGGAAACTGGAGCCGTAAGTCGAGGCAGTAAGGTGGTCTATGACCGTGCCCATTCTGCCATGGCAGAGATTACAGAAGGGATGATCGATTGGGATGCAGTATTCGATGGCGTCAGCTGGTTCCACTGGACGGGGATTACCCCCGCCATATCTCAAGGAGCTGCCGATGCCTGTCTGGAAGCCGTGAAAATTGCCAGCGAGAAGGGAATAACGGTTTCTACAGATTTAAATTATCGCGCCAAACTTTGGAAGTATGGACAACCTTCAGAACCTATCATGACCGAGTTAACCTCCTATTGTGATATCATCCTTGGAAATGAAGAAGATGCAGAAAAGCACTTTGGGATTAAACCCGAGGGCTTGGACATTACCACCCAAGGCGATCAAGTCAAAGCGGAGGCCTTTCAGTCGGTATGTGAGCAAATGATGAAAAAATTTCCAAAAGCCAAAAAAGTAATTACCACCCTAAGGGGTTCCATTTCTGCTTCTCACAATACTTGGGCAGGAATACTTTATGATGGAAAAAATATCTATATCAGCCCCGAATATCAAATCACCCATATTATAGATAGAGTAGGAGGGGGCGACTCCTTTATGGGGGGATTGATTTATGGTTTATTAGAGTATCCAGAGGATGATCAGAATGCATTGAACTTTGCAGTGGCTGCCTCTTGTTTAAAACACACCATCAAGGGCGATGCCAATTTGGTCACCGTTGCGGAGGTAGAAAAATTAATGAGCGGTGATGCAAGTGGCCGCGTAGCAAGATAATTATGGCAAAATTTACCCGTTTAGAAGTGGCAGCAAAAATGGCCGAAACTGGAATGGTTCCCCTTTTTTATCACAGTGATATTGATATCGCCAAAAAAACCCTAAAAGCCTGTTATGAGGGAGGCGCAAGACTGTTGGAATTTACCAGTAGAGGAGATTTTGCCCATCAAATATTCGATGAACTCAATCGCTATGTCATCCGTGAGCTGCCCGATATGATTATGGGAGTCGGTTCCGTTACCGATGCAGCAGCGGCATCACTTTATATGCAACTGGGAGCGAATTTTATCGTAACTCCTGTATTGAGAGAGGACATCGCAATGGTCTGTAACCGCAGAAAAGTATTGTGGTCGGCGGGCTGTGGATCCCTTACAGAGATTGCAAGAGCAGAGGAATTGGGAGGAGAAATAGTCAAACTCTTTCCTGGGAGTACCTACGGCCCTGGTTTTGTAAAAGCCATCAAAGGCCCACAACCTTGGACCAGTATCATGCCAACAGGGGGAGTCAGTACAGAAGAGGACAATCTCAGAGGATGGTTTGATGCGGGCGTAACTTGCGTAGGAATGGGCTCTAAATTAATTTCCAAAGAGGTCTTGGCCAATGGAGATTATGAAGGTCTCAAAGCTAAAGTTGCAGAAACCCTTGCATTGATTAAAAAAATAAGACAGTAAAATGAATGATAATTACCAAGTCAGATATGCGGTAGGTCAAAGAGAAACCTACCAAATGGGAACCCAGGCCCTGAGAGACGAATTTTTAATTGAACAAGTTTTTGGAACCGATGCCGTGAATTGGGTTTATACCCACTACGATCGCTATATGGCCGGTGGGGTTATTCCTGCTAAGGGAAATGTGTTTTTGGACACCTTGGAACCCCTTAAGTCAACGTATTTTTTAGAACGGAGAGAAATGGGCATCATCAATGTAGGAGGCAAAGGAATGGTAACAGCCGATGGGGAAACCTATTCTTTGGATTACAAAGAGGCGCTTTACTTGGGTAAGGGTATTAAGGAAGTACATTTTTCCAGTGAGGATGCCAATACCCCCGCTAAATTTTACCTCAATTCTGCTCCGGCACATCATGCCTATCCTTCTCAAAAAGTAGGAAGAGACCAAGCCGAAATTGTCGAATTGGGATCCGCCGAAACTGCCAATGCTAGAACCATCAGAAAACTGATTGTTAACAGTATAGTTAAAACATGTCAGCTGCAAATGGGGATGACAGAATTAAAATCTGGCTCGGTTTGGAATACCATGCCTGCGCATGTCCATGATCGCCGTATGGAAGTTTACTTCTATTTCGAAGTACCACAAGATCAAGCAGTATGTCATTTTATGGGGGCTACGGATGAAACCCGACACCTATGGATGGCCAATGAACAAGCTGTCATTTCTCCTCCTTGGTCAATACACGCTGGGTCAGGAACATCCAATTATACCTTTATATGGGGAATGGCAGGTGAAAATTTAGACTATGGCGATATGGACGGTTGTCCCATTCCCAATTTAAGATAAAAGCATGAGTACCGCTCTATTTGACTTGACTGGAAAGGTCGCATTGGTTACTGGATCCACACATGGACTGGGGATGGCCATGGCCAAAGGAATTGGTCTGGCTGGAGCTACTGTGATCATTAATGGGAACAGTTCCCAAGAAAAAATTGACAAAGCCGTTGCTAACTTTAAAGCGGAAGGAATTCAGGCGTTTGGTTATCGTTTTGATGTTACCGACGAAAATGCGGTAATAAAGGCCGTGGCACAGATCGAAAAAGAAGTCAATCCCATTGATATTTTGGTCAACAATGCCGGAATCATCAAACGCATCCCACTGGTGGAGATGGAGGTGACTGATTTTAAGCAGGTGGTCGATGTTGATTTGGTCAGTCCGTTTATCGTTTCCAAAGCGGTGGTTAAGGGAATGATCCAACGCAAATCGGGAAAAATCATTAACATCTGTTCCATGATGAGCGAACTGGGCAGAAACACTGTGGGTGCCTATGCCGCTGCCAAAGGAGGACTAAAAATGCTGACCCAAAACATGTGTGTCGAATGGGCGCCCCACAACATTCAAGTGAATGGTATTGGTCCGGGTTATTTTGCAACCGAACAGACCAAACCCATCCGAGTGGACGGACACCCGTTTAACGAATTTATCGTCAACAGAACTCCTGCCGGAGTTTGGGGAGACCCGGATCAATTACAAGGATCGGCCATCTTCCTCAGCTCCGAAGCCAGTAATTTTGTCAACGGCCAAGTACTCTATGTGGATGGAGGTATATTGGCCACCATTGGCAAACCCTCAAACGAGTAATTATTTTCTTTCCTTTTTAGTTTTACCCCCTCTTGCGCTCAGCAGTCCTAACCGTTGTCGCTTTCTCCTTAATTAAAAAAAAGTCTTTTGTTTTTTAGGATAATCACCTATCTTTGATTAACCCAAATCGTACTACTGCCATGAAAAGCTTACGGCTTTTTTCCAGAACATATTGTCATAATGAGATCGTAAATATCGGTTGTGATTTGCCGTTAAGGGATTGTCCTACCAACAGCCACTTCTCTCAGAGATCACTTGGACATAGGAGTTTAAAATCACCTAAGCGATTTACGCATGTGAGCCAGAGGGATATTACAAAGTCTCGAATTCTTTATTGGCATAATAAGCAAGTTATAGACAAATTATAGTACAGATAAAAGGAATATATCGACAGCTTAGGTTGTAGTATTTAAGAATTATAAACCATTTAAATCCTAATAAGAATGATTAAAAAAACAATTAAACTTTTGGCTTTTAGTATAATTTTAATAGTAACAGCCTGTTCTAAAGACAAAAATATTGACGCTGATCCATTGACTGTGGATTTTAATATTTCGGTTAGTAGTGATTTTGCTCCGGCAGAAGTAACCATTACCAACAATACAACAGCTGCGACTTCCTATAATTGGTCATTCACAGGAGGAACTCCTGAAAGTTCAACAGATCAAAACCCTTCGACAGTCTCTTATTCAAGTGCAGGAGAATACACCATAAGTTTAGAAGCATCGAATGGAACTGAAACCAAAACTTCCTCTAAGATTTTTAGTATAGGAGAACCACTGACGGTGGATTTCGACATTTCGGTTAGTAGTGATTTTGCTCCAGCAGAAGTAACCATTACCAACAATTCATCAGGTGCGACTTCCTATAATTGGTCTTTTACAGGGGGAACTCCTGAAAGTTCAACAGATCAAAACCCTTCGACAGTCTCTTATACAGTTGCAGGAGAGTACACCATAAACTTAGAAGTATCGAATGGAACTGAAACTAAAACGACTTCTAAGACTTTTGTCTTAAATACGAATGAAGCGCCGTCATCCAATAATAATCAAATTAAACTTTTGACGGGTAAAACACCTCAGGAAATTGGTGAAAGTTTTGTGACTATAAATGGCGAACAAATAGCTGTTATTAGCATTGACATGGACGAAGATGATGGAATCAACTATATCGTTTTTTATATAGGCGAAGATGAATTTGTGGCAATTTCTTATGAAGACGAAGAAATCAATGGAGAATATGTAATTGCAGAGTTATCTGATGGATCATTTTCTGCGAACAATCTACCCATAACAAGTAGTTCTGAAGATATTTTTGAGATTACAGGATCATTAGAAGCCGAAAATTCAAACTCAAAAAGTCTAACTGTACTGTTTGATGTTACATCATTAGGTGGAGGAAGTAGTACAATCTCAATTAATGGCGATATCGCTACAATTAACGGTGATTTGGGGTCTGTTACCTACAATCAGATACTTGACTTAAATGCTAATAATCGTAATGTTCATACTATAGTTTTGGAAGACGTACCGGGCTCCGTGAATGATGAAGTAAATGTAGAAACCGGAAGGCTTATCAGAGAGGCTGGTTATACAACAGAATTAAAAAGTGACAGTGAGGTTTTCTCAGGAGGAGTTGATTTGTTCTGCTCAGGAGTAAAAAGAATTATTGCAGATGGAGCAACAATTGGTGTTCATTCTTGGTGTTGTGGATCAAATGGAGAGCAAGCCTCAGATATTCCTGAAAACGACAGTCAGCACAATATTCAAATCAACTACTTTAATGAAATGCTTGGAGAGCCAAATGGTAGAAATTTTTACTTTTTCACCATTAACGCAGCTTCTTTTAATGATATTTACTACATGACAAATTCAGAAATTGAACAATATCAATTGGCTACAGAATAGTCACTCAAATAAACTATTGTAAATCTCTGCTTCGGTATTAATAAACAATTATCAACTCGATAACCAATAGGGATAAGCACAGTAGGATTGAAAATACATCATCTAAACGATTTTTAGATCAACATACCTATCGTAAGCCTTAAGTCCATTTAATCCTGTACTAGACTTAGAGGGGGGCAATGAGCTTTGGGTCGCAGTAGTATTTCTTATTGAAAAGGCAGTGATTTTATCAATAGACAAATCCTCTCTTTGGATGGAGGCATGCTTGCGACCAATGACAAACCCTCAAACGAGTAATTATTTTCTTTCCTTTATAGTTTTACGCCCTCTTGCGCTCGGTAATCCTAACCGTTGTCGCTTTCTCAATAATTCAAAAACCCCACTCCAATAAACATTAATAAATATAGTAAGTATTCTGTCTAAGTCCCTATCCCCATTGACTTTAGTAAAAAAAACTCCTTTTGTTTTTGTGCGATAAACCACTACCTTTGATTGACTCAAATCATACTACTGCCATAAAAGACCTATGGACTCTTTTTTTATTATTTGCGGATTGATTTCAATAATTGTAACTCTAATATGGTTGAATTAAAATCCTGCGGGTTACACGTATAGCCACAATTACGGTGGATTAGAATACGTTAATCCACTCTAAATTGCTTAGTTATGTGCCAAACCAAAAGTTGGCACTTTAATTCCGAAATTTTTCATAGACTATCCGACTAATAAACACTTGTAGAAAACATATTTTTTAATTACTTTTGACGTTAGTAACGTTACACAGGAGTATGATTGTATCGTTTGGTTCAAAAGAAACCGAAAGGATTTGGAACGGGATCCGAGTTAAAAAAATTCCGTTTGAAATTCAGAACCTTGGACGTCGAAAATTGAGAATGATGCACAACTCACAGGACGTTAACGATTTGCGAATTCCACCCTCTAACCGTCTTGAAAAACTGACAGGAAATTTAAATGAATTTTATAGCATAAGAATCAATAAGCAATGGCGAATAATTTTTCAATGGGACAAGGGAAACGCAAGAGAAGTTGAAATAATCGATTATCATTAAATAGACTGATATGGAAAAACTGAATAACATTCACCCCGGAGAAATTCTACTTTTCGAGTTTCTTAAGCCCTTGGGGATAAGTGCATATCGACTTTCAAAGGATTTAAAAATTCCACAGACAAGAATTTCAGAAATCGTAAAAGGAAAACGCAGAATAACAGCGGATACAGCCTTACGATTGAGTAAATATTTTGGGAATTCTACCAAATTCTGGCTTGGACTTCAAGACGATTTTGACATTGAAGAGGAAAAAGAATCTAAAAAGTCGGAACTAAACGAAATAAAACATTACGCAAGTAATAAGGTTGCCTAGGGATGGCTAAAAGTAATTGTTTGCCTGCCTGTGGGCTGAAGTTCCGGCCTATTTCTCAATATTAAAACCCCTCTCATCATTGTCCTAATAAAGAATACACTCTTTTGTAGATTAAATATAAATCAATGCTTTAGGGATACCCAATTCTTACTACTGCTATTAAAGACCTATGGACTCTTTTTTATATTACTGCTGTTGATTTATGGGTGGATGATTCCACAGGTCTTCTTATTCAGCGACAGAAAACCGATAAATACTTTGGGTCTGATAGGTTTCCCCTGGTTGTAAAATGGTATTGGGAAAATTATCTTGGTTGGGGGAATCGGGATAATGCTGGGTTTCCAAAGCAAAAGAGCCACGGTAATCAAAGGGATTTCCATATTTTCCAATATCACCGCCATCCATAAAATTACCGCCATAAAACTGGATACCAGGTTCTTCCGTATAAACATCCATTTGTCTCCCGCTTTTAGGATCGACCACCCTTGCCGCCAAATCCAAATTGCCTTCAGCGACTTTGTTGAGCACAAAATTGTGGTCATAGCCCCCTCCATAACGGAGTTGGGTATCAGTAGCTTGTTGATTCAAATCTTGGCCAATGGTCTTGGCCCTTCTAAAGTCAAAAGGACTTCCCTCCACCGATCTTATTTCTCCCAAGGGAATCAGCCCCTCATCAACGGGGGTAAAGTGATCGGCATTGAGCATTAACAAATGATCGTTGATACTGCCCTTGGCCTGTCCCGCCAAATTAAAAAAAGCGTGGTTGGTCAGGTTGATGGGTGTGGCTTTGTCTGTGGTGGCTTTATAAGCTATAAGCAATTCGTTTTTGTCATTGATGGCATAAGTCACCTCAACACTCAGATTGCCGGGATACCCCATTTCTCCATCTTTGGATAGATAAGTCATTACAATCGAATTGTCATCGGCAGAGACCACCTCCCATACTTGATTGTGAAACCCTTCTGGTCCACCGTGGAGATGATTTTCATTGTTGTTGATAGGCAGTTGATAGGAGGTACCGTCCAATTCAAAATTTCCTTTGGCAATGCGGTTGCCATATCTTCCAATGATACACCCGTGAAAGGGAGTTTTGGCTTTTTGATAATCCGCAATACTTTTAAAACCCAAGACCACATCGCCCATAATACCCTGTTTGTCGGGGCTAAGAAGGCTGACGATTCTAGCACCGTAATTGGTGATATAAACTTCGATCTGCTCGTTTTTAAGGAGGTACAAGTCGGTTTTTTTTCCACCTATTTCGGTCTGGAAATCACTGGTTTTTAGCACGAATTCTTGTTTTTTAGGTTGCTCGCAAAACACAAAACTGAGCAAAAGGATTACTAAAACTACTTTTTTTAGGATCATAATATTGGATTATTCTTTATATAACTTACTGTGTAATTCATTAAGGGTTTCTATCGGTATTTTGATCACCTCCCGATCATAGGTTATCAGTCCGTTGATCTCGCCCTCCACATCGGTGGTCTGGGTATAAACCGCCGCAGATACTCCATTTTTTTGTTTCATATTTACAATTTGCTCGAATTTATAAATATAATTTTTAAGCAAGTCCTCAGCATTGTAATAGGTCTGATATCCCCAATTTCTCATTTCTGGATTCCAAAGGTTTTCTTGGATGGGATAACCGATTCCGCCAAACTCTCCAATCACAGTGGCACGGTCAAGAGCAGTGGGAGGCACATTTAAATCGACTTGATAGGTATGAATGTCATAAATGTCACCACAGGGGCGTAGGGTCCAACCACTGGTGGGATTGACCAGTCGGTCAGGATCCAATTGTTTTACATAATCGCTAATCCTACAAGTGTCGTATTGTCCCCAACCTTCGTTAAAAGGCACCCACATCACGATACTGGGCGCATTGAAATGTAGATCGACCATGCGGCGGAGTTCGAATTCAAATTGAGTGGCATCCTCTGAGCTTCTCTGGAGATCTGCTTCTTCTTTTTTTATTCTTTCCAAAGGATTGTAGATGCGATCCTTTCGCTTGTTTTTTTCCATTTCCTCGGCAGTTTTCAATGCCAATCTGTTGTAGGAAGGCATGTCTTGCCAAACCATAATTCCCAGTTGGTCGCAATGATAGTACCAGCGATCGGGTTCGATTTTTACGTGCTTTCGGATCATATTAAAGCCCATAGCTTTGGTCATTTCAATGTCGTAGCGCATGGCTTCATCCGAAGGTGGGGTCAGAAGTCCATCGGGCCACCAACCTTGATCTAAAGGGCCATAATGAAAAAGCGGGGCATTGTTCAAAAAGAGATATTTGACTCCCTTGTGATCCCCCAAACTGATTTTTCGCATGCCGAAATAACTTTCCACTCGGTCGATTACCATTCCAGAGGGATTGACCAAATGCATTTTCACATCGTACAAATGGGGGTGGTCGGGAGACCACAATTGGGCATTGTCAATTTTTAATTCTACAGGAGTATTGGGTTGCGTTATTCCCGAAGTCACTTTTTTATCATCGAAAAAAACATCTATTGCAACTTGGTATCCGTCGATCAAAGTGACATTACTGATCGGGATAAGGCGTACTGTGCTGTTGTCAATATCGGTGGTTGTCTTGACTTGATTTATATAGGCTTCTGGCGAAACCGCTTCTAACCAAACCGTTTGCCATATTCCGCTAACGGGAGTATAGTAGATACCACTGGAATTGATTTGTTGTTTTCCGCGGGGCTGAGAACTGAAGTTGGTAGCGTCCTCAACGGCCAAGACGATTTTTTGTTGTCCTTTGGATTTTAGATAGGGGGTAATGTTAAATGAAAAGCGGTCAAAACCGCCCTTGTGTGTCCCTACCAAAATGTCGTTTACCCAAACAGCGCATTTGTAATCTACCGCTTCAAAATGAAGGATTACATCTTTTTCCTTCCAGTTTTCCGAAAGCATAAAATTTCTTTTATACCACATTTTATCCTCGGGATGGATATTTTTCCCCACGCCCGACAAAGACGATTCAAAACTAAAGGGAACCAAAATTTTTCCCTGAAATCGTTTGGGTTGGATTTGATTGGTTTTTAAAATGGCGTAATCCCAAAGTCCGTTGAGGTTTTTCCATTGGGCTCTTTCAAATTGGGGACGAGGATACTCTTGCCAAACGTTTTCAGGATTTACCTTTTTGGCCCATTGGCTCATGATTTTCCCTTCGACTGCTTTCCAATTTTGGGCTTGGACAAATGATGCAGACAATAGGATAAATAAAAACAATTTATTATTCATAATAAGATTTTTTTATCATTGGTAAGATATAAAATATGTTTTAATTTTAATTTTGTGATGCTTACGATCTCAAATCATTTATCAATCTTTTTTTAAAAATTTCTATATTGTAGTAATTAAGAAAATCCCTTGGAAATATTTGAACCTTTTTGGAATGAAATTGTCATTTTTTTTGGCATTAGAAATTTTTTCCAAATCCTCAACAGCGGTGACTTCGCATCTTTTTTAACCTATGATGGTATAGTGGCCATCATTCAGCCCATTCTGCCCCTGCTTTTGGTCTTGGAACTTGTAATGGGGATGGTTCATAAAAACCCGCAAACCAAAGTTTATCAGACCATCTTTTTGATCTATGTATTCAATCGTTTTTTAGGTCGATTTATCGCTATTGCTATGACCACCATTAGTATAGGATTATTTCAAAAATATGCTCCTTTTCAAACCACTATGACTTGGTATTGGTTCATCTATGCATATATCGTGTGGGAATTCGCCCATTTTATTTACCACTATTTGGGTCATAAGGTGCGACTGTTTTGGTGTTTACACGCCACTCATCATACCCCCGAGCAAATGAATTTGAGTGTGGCCCATGCCCATTTCTTTTTGGAAGCCCCTTACGCCGATGTCATTCGGACAACGGTTTGTATTCTCTTGGGCGTTCACCCCGCCCTTTTGTTTGTCATCATGTTTGTGGACGGTACTTATGGTACATTCATTCATGTCGGAGAAAATCTGATGAAGAACACAAGGATGGGTTTTCTCAACAAATTCATTTTGACTCCCTCCCATCACAGGGTTCACCATGCTCGAAATCCACTGTATATTGATACCAATTATTGCAATCTACTCAACATTTGGGATAGAATATTTAAAACTTATCAAGAGGAGCAGAAAGACATAGATATTGAGTACGGCATTACACGAAAAATCAATACGGGCAATTTTATCGATGTCTATTTTGGAGAGTTTATCGCGCTCTTCAAAGATGTTGTCAAGGCTCCTGGTCTTTACAATAAATTGGCTTATATTTTTTTCCCTCCGGGTTGGGATCATACAGGAAATCACAGGACGGCCAAAATGATTCGCGATGAATACATTGATCAAATTCAAAAACATTAACCATCAAACCATTAAATTACAGAATAATGAATAAGATAATTTATCTCTTAGTTTTTATAACCACTCTAATATCCGCTCAAAATAATGATGCTGAAATTTTTAACGGCTCCAACCTTGATGGTTGGGTGAATTATGTTGGAGGGAAATTCTACGTTGAAGACGAATGTATTGTAGCAGAGTCCATAATGGGTATACCCAATACCTTTTTACATACCGAAAGAAAATATCAAAACTTTGAATTGGAGTTTGATGTCAAACTGGATACTGTTTTGAACTCAGGTGTTCAGATTCGAAGCAATATCTACGAAAAGGATACCCAAACCATTCGATGGGGCGGACGCTTTGATGAAAATGGAGAGAAGATGATAATTCACAAAAAAAGACTTGTTGGAAGATTTTGGGGCTATCAAATTGAAATCGATCCTACTTCCAGAGCATGGAGTGGAGCCATATACGAAGAGGCGGGGAGAGGGTTCCTACACACACCGGGGATCAACGAAGAGGTTAAATTGGCTTTTAAACCTTTGGAGTGGAATCACTTTAAGGTTAGGGTCAAAGACAACCACATCCAGTCCTGGGTCAATGGTGTAATGGTAGGTAACGTCTATGACGATCTGACCGATAATGGATACATTGCTTTGCAGCTTCATGGAATTGGGAAGAATAAGCTTAAAGCCAACAAAAAAATTCGCTGGAAGAACCTAAGCCTAAAAGCGCTTTAATGATTTTAAGAAGCCAACTGTTTATCAGTTTGAGCCTAATACTGCTTTGTTTTGTTTCGAGCTGTGAGAAAAATAATAGATCAGACCAATGTTTGGGATCTGTCAAGAAAATCCCTTGTACCAAAGAATATAAACCCGTTTGTGGTTGTGACGGAATCACTTATGGAAATGATTGTATGGCCGAAGCCTCTGGTGTAAAATCATGGACTGAAGGAAGTTGTGAGGAAGAGTAAATTTTTAATTAAATTTATGATGGAATTTCATAAATCTTAAAATGAAGAAAGAGAGAAGGCTAATGTTGATATTGGGGGTGATGCTTTCTATAGGGATCGTCCTTTTTATTATAATGAAACCTAATCACCAAGTTGATTTTGCCACTGAAGTCAAACCAATCCTCAATAAACATTGTATTTCTTGTCATGGGGGCGTAAAGAAAAACGCAGGTTTTAGTGTTTTGTTTGAATCTGAAGCCATGGGAGTAACCGAGTCAGGAAAACCCGCCATTATTCGAGGAAGTGCTCGAAAGAGTGAGTTGATCCAACGATTGCACTATTCCGATCCCGAGTTGCGAATGCCTTACCAAAAGACCCCTTTGTCGGCAGAGGAAATTAAAACCCTTACCGATTGGATAGACCAAGGTGCTAAATGGGGAACCCATTGGGCTTATCTCCCTGTTGAAAAAACCGAATTACCACAAGTAGCCACAGTTTTTGAAGAAAAAGACTTTATCACCAACCCCATTGATCATTTTATAGCTGCCAGAATGGAGGAAAAGAACCTTTCACCCAATTCTCCTGCACCAAAAAACATCATCGCCAGAAGATTAACCTTCGACATCACGGGCTTGCCTCCTGATCCAAATCTTTTTCAAAGTTTTGTCAGCGGAGAGATCACTTATGAAAACTATGTAGATAGTTTGTTCACTGAAAGTTCATATGGTGAAAAATGGGTCAGTTGGTGGTTGGATTTGGCCCGCTATGCCGATACCATGGGTTTTGAAAAAGATCCAGGAAGAACCATTTGGCATTATCGGGACTGGGTGATCAAGGCGTTGAATCGCGATTTACCTTATGACCAATTTACCATCGAACAATTGGCCGGGGATCTTTTGCCCGAACCATCTGCCGATCAAATTATTGCCACTGCTTTCCATCGCAATACCATGAACAATGATGAAGGAGGAACCGATGACGAAGAGTATAGAGTCGCTGCTGTCATCGACAGGGTAAATACCACTTTCGATGTATGGCAAAGTACCACCATGAGTTGTGTACAGTGTCACAGTCATCCCTACGATCCTTTCAGACACAAGGAGTATTATAATGTCATGGCTTTTTTTAACAACACCCGCGATGAAGACATTTCCGACGAATCGCCCAACTTGATTGATTATAAGCCGAAGGAACGTCAAAAAATCAATACTGTTTTGGATTGGGTATCTACACATGCGGATGCAAAACAAAGAAAGCTTTTCAAGGACTTTATCCTGTTTAAACAGCCCAACTATGCTGCTCATCATTTCGAAGTCTTAGACAATGCCTTTGTTTCTGGTCCAAGTTTTGGACTGAGAAATAACGGTGCCGTTTTTGTCAAAAATATAAATCCATTGGGTTACCAAAAGCTATATATGAAGTATGTTGGTAATTCCAATCGTGCCACATTGGTCTTTCGAAAAAACGGGATCAATGGTAAAATCATTGGAAAATTTAAGGTTTCTAAAAAGGGTAAAAACTTTTATGGAGATCGTCAAGGGCAGATCATTACCTCCATTGATATCAGTAAAGAAACAGAAGCATTTGATTTATATGTTCAACTTCAGACCGAAGACGATACCTTTAAAAAAGAACATGTACTCATCCATTGGATTGCCTTTATGCCCCAACTTCCTGGCAAAGGAAATCCTGGTTTTACTAAGGTTAGTAAAGATTTAAATGAAGCGTTGAACTTCAAGGGAGATCTTACCCCTGTAATGGTCGAAAATCCCGATCATATGAAAAGAAAAACCCATGTTTTTGATCGGGGCAATTGGATGGTCAAAAAGGAGGAAGTTCAACCCGGAGTTCCCCAAACGCTCAATCCATGGCAAGAGCGATGGGAAAACAATCGTTTGGGTTTTGCGCAGTGGTTGGTAGATGAGAAAAATCCATTGACCGCCCGAACCTTGGTGAATCGTGTTTGGTATCAGGTTTTTGGTAAAGGATTGGTGTCCACTCTGGAGGATATGGGAACCATGGCAGACCCACCATCTCACCCTGCACTTTTAGATTGGCTTTCTTATGAGTTTATGCATTCGATGAATTGGAGTTTAAAAACTTTAATCAAAAAAATGGTGATGTCTGCTACCTATCGGCAGAGTTCTAAAATAACTTCTGAAAAACTAGCATTAGATGCCAATAATTTATTCTATTCCAGAGGCCCTCGTTTAAGACTTACTGCAGAGGAAATCAGAGATCAAGCTCTGTCGGTTTCTGGTCTGTTGAGTGAAAAAATGTATGGACCGGGGGTGATGCCTCCTCAACCCAATGGCATTTGGGAGCACAAATACTTGGGTAACCTATGGAAAACAAGCGTAGGGGAGGACCGATACAGAAGAGGAGTCTATACCTATCTAAAACGAACCAGTCCTTATCCATCCATGATTACTTTCGATGCAGGAAGCCGAGAAGTTTGCTTGGTCAAGCGGTCTCCTACCAATACCCCCCTTCAGGCATTGGTGACCATGAATGATCCTGTGTATCTTGAAGCGGCAATGGAATTCGCCAAATCTCACAACGATAAAGAAGCCAAAGATGCGATCAAAGAAATGTATCAAAAAGCCACCTTTAGAGAGGTTGATGAAGCCAAACTTAATACCCTTTTGAGTTTGTATGAAGAAGCGAATAAAACCTTTCAAAATGACCCTGAGCAATTGAAAGATTTCTTTGGATTGAAAGTTACTATAGATAACAATACTGCTTCTCTTGCAGTGGTTGCGAATGCCATTATGAACTTAGATGAATTTTTAACCCATGGATAAGATCAAAAAACTATTAGCGGAGCAGAGAGCTCTTAAGGCTCAGTTCAACAGCAGAAGGCACTTCCTTAAAGATTGTACTTTGGGCTTAGGGGGATTGGCTTTGGGCGGTTTTTTAAATTCTTGTTCAAACAGCATTCCAAAAATTCCTGCCTATACCACAGACAGATCATTGAATCCTATGGCAGCTATGCCAGCGCCTTATCTCCCCAAAGTTAAAAGTGTCATTTACCTCCATATGGTGGGAGCACCTTCCCAATTGGAATTATTCGATTACAAGCCAGAGTTGGCCAAACTTCACAACAAACCCTGTCCTGCTTCTTTACTGGATAGCAAAAAATTTGCTTTTATTCAAGGGGTTCCCAACATGCTGGGCCCACAAGCAACTTTCAAACAGGAAGGCGAAACGGGAAATTGGGTTTCAAACCACCTGCCGCACTTTAAAAAGGTAATCGATGAGGTGGCTTTTCTTAAGGCGGTTCATACTGATCAATTCAATCATGGCCCCGCTCAAATGCTGATGCACACGGGTAGTCCTCGAAATGGTCGACCCAGTATGGGATCATGGGTAACATACGGTTTGGGTTCTGAAAACAACAATCTGCCGGGCTTTGTGGTACTTACTTCGGGAGGAACACCCGATGCAGGAAAAAGTGTATGGGGGAGTGGATTCTTACCTTCCGTATATCAAGGAGTACAATGTCGATCCAAAGGAGATCCTGTGCTTTATCTCAAAGACCCCAAAGGAGTTTCCAGAAATTTGAAAAAGAAAATCTTGGAGTCCATCAACGAAATCAACCTTAAGGAATATCAAAACTTTGGAGATCCCGAGGTCTTGACCCGAATCAATCAATATGAGATGGCGTACCGTATGCAGGTATCTGTTCCTAAAGTAATGGACATAGACAAAGAACCCGATGCCATTAAGGAAATGTATGGCGTTCAACCGGGTAAAGAAGCTTTTGCCAACAATTGCCTTTTGGCCCGAAAAATGGTTGAACAAGGCGTTAGATTTGTACAACTATACGATTGGGGTTGGGATTCCCACGGTGCCAGCCCAGGAGGGGCCTTAGACTCAGGTTTCTTAAGAAAATGTAAAGAAACCGATCGTCCCATAGCAGCATTAATCCTTGACCTCAAACAAAGAGGTTTGCTCGATGAAACCCTCATCGTTTGGGGTGGTGAGTTTGGTCGAACCCCCATGTGGGAAAACCGTTTAGGAATTCAAAATTCCCCTGGAAGAGACCACCAAGGAGATGCATTTACCATGTGGATGGCTGGAGGAGGGATCAAGAAAGGAGCCGTTCATGGAAAAACCGACGAAATAGGATATTCGGGTATAGAAGGCAGGGTATCTGTTTACGATATTCAAGCTACCATTTTGCATCTGTTGGGCTTTAATCACGAACAGTTTACCTATGATTTTCAGGGTCGCCCCTTCCGATTGACCGATGTTGAGGGCCACGTTATCAATGAAATATTGGCATAAATGACTACCTATTCTCAATTGATCAACAACTGCGATGGATTTTATCTATGACCTATTGGGGCGTTTTCATCCCCTCATCGTTCACTTGCCCATTGGGTTTCTCCTTTTGGGGTTGATGATGATGGTCTTTGACCGTAAAGAAAACAATCATCAAAAAATCATTCGTTTTGCCTTCTTTTGGGGAACTTTTTCTAGCCTTGCTGCCATACTTACCGGCACTGTTCAGTATGCGAGGGAGGGCTTCCTCTGGGAGGATATTCAGGGGCATATGATCTTGGGAGTATTTACTTTTGTATTCTCCTTTTTGATCTATTTAAAACTCAAGGGATACCTTGTTTTACAGAAGGTTTCCTATCGATTTTTAGGATACGGCTTGGGGTTTGTTTTATTGATAACAGGTCATTTGGGGGGCAACCTTACCCATGGGAAGGATCATCTGACAGCACCCCTTCCGGTCGAAATTAAAGAGGCCTTGGGATTGGAAGTACCCTCCAAGACCTTGGTTTTACTCCCCGAAACCTATCGAGAGTTACCTCTTTACTCGGGCATAATACAACCCATATTTGACCAAAAGTGCGTGAGCTGTCACAATCCCAAAAAGACCAAAGGAGAGCTTTTGCTCCACAACCTCAAAGGCATTATGAGTGGAGGAGAGGAAGGCCCTATCATTTCGACCGTCAATCCTGAGGGGAGCGAAATACTAAAAAGGATTTACCTGCCCAGAGATGAAAAAAAACACATGCCCCCCAAAGCAAAAATCCAATTGACTAAAGCCGAAATAAAACTGATTGATAAGTGGATTACTGAGGGAGTACCCGAAAATAAAACCATAGCTGATTTAGGATTGTCCGCTGCTCTTTTCACTTCCTTTTTTCCTACAGACGAGACAGGGATATATCCCGATAAATTATTGGAGCCAGTCAATAAATCACTAATTGATTCTCTTTTGGCGATAGGTCTGCAAGTGGCTCCTATTTATAAGACTTCTTCACTGCTTAAAATTTCTGCGATCAATACCCCAGATTTTGATGATCAAAAGTCAATTGTTCTCTTACAGCTAGCGGATCATATTGTAGATTTAGACTTAGGTCAAACCCAAGTAACTGATGCTGTTTTTGATGTATTAAAACATTTCAAACATTTGACTTTACTGAAATTAAACCGTACTGCCATTTCGGGAAATGGAATCAAAAAACTAATGTCACTAAAATATTTAAAGCAAATCAACTTGGTCAATTCCAAATTTGAAGCATCGCATTTAGAGGAAATGTTTGCTTTCCCTACTTTGGAAAAGGTTTATCTTTTTGGAACCCCTACTCAGATTTATTCTGCGGAAATTCCTGACCAATATCAATCCATTTTTGAAATGGGAAATTACAAATTGAATGATGAAGTTGAAGAAAAGCTTTGAGTTTTGTAATTTGGCATTAAAACCAAAACTAAAATGCCAATCAACAGAAGAAATTTTTTAAAAAAAACCTCCCTTTCTACTGCTGCTTTTGCGGCTACGCCATTGCTCACAAACTGTGAGTCGGAGGTAAAACCTCAAGCCCCATCGGGAGGACTCTATATGGGAGGTCATGCTGCTCCCAAACTCAGCAATGTAAAAGCTGCTTTTATCGGAGTAGGCAGTCGTGGAGGAGGGCATCTCAAGTTTTTTGCGGGACTGCCCGGAACAGAGGTGGTGGCCATTTGCGACTTATATGAAGATAACGTAAAGAAAAAGTTGGAAACGGTAAAGCAAGTGGCGGACGATTCCAGACATTCAAAGATTGCTACCTATTGGGGGGATGAAAATCGTTGGAAAACCATGTTGCAGGAGGTCAAGCCTGATGTAGTATTCATTGCTACCAATTGGAACAACCACGCTCCTATGGCTATAGAATCAATGAAACAAGGGGCGCATGCCTTTGTAGAAGTACCCTTGGCTCTAACTCTCAAAGATCTTTGGGAGATTGTGGACACCTCGGAACGAACGCAAAAGCATTGTATGATGATGGAGAACGTCAATTATGGCCGAGCTGAATTGATGTACCTCAACATGTGCCGACAAGGGGTAATCGGAGAATTACTCCACGCCGAGGCTGCATACATACACGAATTGAGAGGTCAGATGAATCAGGAGGAGCGTGGAACTGGTTCTTGGAGGACTCAACACTATGCTACTGGAAGAGGTAATCTATACCCTACCCACGGATTGGGGCCTGTAGCTCAATATATGAGTTTAGCAAGAAAAGAGGACAATTTTAAAAGCCTCGTGTCTTATTCTACCCCTGCTTTGGGAAGAAAATTATATGCTGAAAAAAATTACTCTGCCGAACACAAATGGAATCAGTTGGATTTTCTCAATGGTGACTTAAATACTTCAATTATCAAAACCGAAATGGGCAGAACCGTCATGGTGCAATGGGACGAAACCAGTCCAAGACCCTACACTCGTCTCAATCTTGTTCAGGGAACGAGAGGTGTTTTGGCTGGCTATCCTACCCGAGTTGCATTGGAGGGAGGTGTTTTGGGAATTACCAAAGACCATCACCAATGGGTAAAGGGGGAGCAGTTGGAAAAAGTATATGAAAAATACGATCACCCGCTTTACAAAAGACTCAATCAGCAATCCAAAGACAGTGGTCACGGTGGTATGGACGGTATCATGATGTATCGGATTGTAGAGTGTTTGCAAAAAGGCCTCCCACTGGATCAAAACGTTTACGAAGGAGCGCTATGGAGTGCAGTGACTGAACTTAGTGGAAAATCTATTGAACAAGACGGGGCGCCTCAGCAATTTCCGGACTTTACCCGTGGTAACTGGAAAAATACAGCACCCTTAGGAATAATATCATAAATAAAAACTTTCAACTCATGAAAAAGACCATTTCATTATTAGCGGTACTAACTCTTTTGGCTTGTACAGAGTCACCAAAGAAGAAATCCAATCAATGGATCACCCTCTTCGATGGAACCTCATTAGAAGGCTGGAGAGCCTACAACGGGGATCAAATGCCTCCTGGTTGGAAAATAGTAGATAGTATATTGACCTTTACCACCGCCCAAATTATGGAGGAGGATTACGATTATACTGGTAGTAGAGACATTATATATGGGGCCGAAGAGTTTGAGAATTTTGAATTATACGTTGAGTGGAACATCCCTAAAGGAGGGAACAGTGGGATTTTTTATCACCTCAAAGAAGGTTATGACGGCCCTCCAGTCGTGGCGCCAGAATACCAATTGTTGGACGATGAGAATTATGAAGAAATTCACAATTACGAATTGAAAGACTGGCAACTCACTGCGGCCGATTATGCCATGCACGTTCCCGATACTACTCAAAAGGTACTTTATCCAACCGGACAATGGAACAGCAGTAGGATTGTTTTTACACCTGAAAATGTTGAACACTGGCTCAACGGAAAAAAAGTATTGTCTTTTGTGCCTTGGTCTGAGGATTGGTACAAAAGAAGAAATTCAGGTAAATGGAATAATGCGCCTGACTATGGAAAATATAAAACAGGATATATTGGCTTTCAAGACCATGGCAGTAATTTATCTTTTAGGAATGTTAAAATCAAAAAACTTTAAAACATCATCAATGAAAAAAAGAGATTTTCTTAAAACTTCACTGGCAGCAGCCTCAACGGCCTTTATACCAAAATCCATAATGGCCATGAGAAAAACAGGAGACAAGCTCAGAACCGCTCACATTGGAGTTGGAGGGATGGGAGGTGCCGACCTTAAATCGATTGCTTCTCACCCGGATGTGACCGTTGTTGGACTATGTGATGTGGATTCCAATGCTATTGCCAAAGCCAGTGCAAGCCATCCCAATGCCAAAACCTTTAAAGATTATAGGAAGATGCTCAAGGAAATGGCCGATGAAATTGACGCTGTGGTCGTTTCTACCCCCGACCACACCCACGCACCTGCCTCGATTATGGCCATGGAAATGGGCAAACCCGTCTATTGTCAGAAACCCCTTGCACATCATGTGTCTGAGGTTCGTGCCATGCGTAAAATAGCGGAAGAAAAAAACTTGGTTACCCAAATGGGAATTCAGGTTCACTCTTTTTATGACTATAAATTGGCCACCTTACTCATCCAGTCGGGAATCATTGGAAAGGTAAGTCGGGTGAGGGCATGGTCTCCCAAAAATTGGGGTTACGACGGGCCGGAGCCCACTGGGAGTGATGCTATTCCTGACAATCTCGATTGGAACCTTTGGCTTGGTACTGCCGAAGAGCGCCCTTTTAAGGATAAAGTTTACCATCCAGGAAATTGGAGAAAGTTGGTCGATTTTGGATGTGGCACGCTGGGAGACATGGGCGTACATATTTTTGACACCCCCTACAATGCTTTGGCATTGGACGTTCCCAAAACCATCAAAAATAGCTGTAGAAAACCCAATGGATTTGGTTATCCTGAAATCAATAAAGTAGTCTATACTTTTCCTGGAACAGAATACACCACCGAAAACTTTGAGTGGGTATGGCATGATGGAAAAGGAGCTCCCAAGCCTAACAAAGAACTCAAACTGCCCAACAAGGAAAAATTACCCTTGCAGGGTGCCATGTTTATTGGAGAAAAGGGAAGATTGCTCTTGCCTCACTTTATGGAGCCACCTCGCTTGATCGTCGACGGTAAATACCAAGAGATCGATATTAAAAAATTTGATCCCGAACAGAAGTTGGGTATCACGGTCAACGATTATGAAAGGGATGCCCCCAAACACTATCACCAATTTGTGGATGCTTGCTTGGGGAGAGACAAAGTCTCAGCTCCTTTTTCCTATGCTTCAAGGCTTACTGAAACCATTTTATTGGGCGTTATTGCCGGGAGATTTCCAAATAAGACGCTACACTGGGACAGTGAAAAAGCCAGTTTTAAAGAAAGAGAAGCCAATAAATTTCTCAGCGGAGTAAATCGAAAATTTTAAATTACTGCAAGGGTGATTAGATCCACTATCACCCTTGTTTTTTTAAAAAGAACCCAAGGCTTCTAGCATCGCTAATGCTGCTATACTGATTTTTATTTCTCATCGCGGAAACACATAAGAACAATTCTATTCAACAATGAGGTATACGTTAGCTCTCATTCGTAATGAAATTTCATGTAAGAAAGGGATACAATCCGACTGAATTTTTTAAAAAAGCTTTCGATCCAAACTGTATCTTCCAGGTCCTTTTAGTAAAATATAGATACACAGCATTAAAAAGATCAGGGACAATTCACTGCCATCAATACCACCTTTCATGAGGTTTTTGGAAGTGGCCACCAACATGGTAATTCCCAACAGAAATGCAGCTGGACGGGTCAACAGTCCAAAGGCAATTAGAAGCGCACCGATGGATTCAGAAAAGGCAGCCATAAAGCCCAAAGGGACTGAAAGCGAATCCAAACCGACCCATTGGGTCAAGGAATTTCCCAATCGTTCCCAACGAGAAGTATCTGCAAGAAGTTTTGACCATCCGTGATAATAGCACATAATTATCCCAGTACAAAACCGAAGTGTAAAATAAGATGTTTCAGGAAAAAGTGCCCAATTTTTTACAAGTAGGTTATTCATTGATCTAAAAATATTTTTGATATTAAAATTTAAGCATTGGGGTTATAAAATTGTATGCCTAAATTTAGCAAATAAAATCTAACTTTAAATCGATCATTGCTCAATATGAGAAATAAAATTCAAGACCTTATAATCATAGGTGCAGGACCCATTGGTTTGGCTTGTGGAATTGAGGCGCAAAAAAACGATTTAGAGCACCTTATTTTTGATAAAGGGTGTTTGGTCAATTCCTTATATCGGTATCCGATGAATATGACTTTTTTCTCTACCTCAGATAAGCTAGAAATCGGAGGCGTTCCTTTTATCTCTCATAACGCCAAACCCACCAGAGCTGAGGCTTTGGAGTATTACCGTAGGGTCACTTCTCATTGGAAATTACCTTTGCGTTTGTATGAAAAAATAACTAAAGTCCGGCGAGAAGACGATTTATTTGAGGTGACTACCGATAAGGGCAATTACCAGTCCAAAAAAATTATCATTGCCACAGGTTTTTATGATTTTCCTTATTTATTAAATGTTCCAGGGGAACAATTGCCCAAGGTTCTGCATTATTACAAGGAAGCCCATCCCTTTTTTGGAATGAATGTGGTTGTGGTTGGAGCGGCCAATTCTGCTGTCGATGTGGCTTTGGAGCTTTATCGAAAAGGATCCAAAAGCGTGACCATGATTATACGGGAAAAAGAAATTGGTCAAAATGTAAAGTATTGGTCAAAACCAGATATTATCAACCGCATCAAAGAGGGCAGTATCAAAGCCTATTTCGATTCTCAGATTGAGGAAATTACAGCGGATCAAGTCCGATTTAAAACACCGAAGGAGATCAAGACCATTGACAACGATTTTGTACTGGCCATGACGGGTTATCAACCCAATTTTGAGTTGTTGGAATCTTTGGGTGTCCAATTCCACATGGACGAGTACCGAACTCCCATCTACGATTCTGATAGTATGCGATCAACCACAGAAGGCGTTTACCTTGCAGGAGTCGTATGTGGGGGTCTCAAAACCAATAAATGGTTTATCGAAAACTCTAGAGATCATGCGCCCATGATTATTGAGGATATCGTCGGGTCTTAATGTTTGACATTCTGTCTAAAGAAGTAATAAAGAATGAATTACCACAACATCTCATTTACCACTAATCATACATTCCTTAAATCACAAAAAATATTTTGTCAGACCAATAATGATACTGGTTTATAAAGGATATTTTAATTGGAGAATCTTTTTTAAAACCCTATGCATTTGATTACCTACAAAACTACGCTTCATTAGATGATTGAAGTTAAACTTTAATGAGGGAAATGATTTCAAAATTTAATCAAAACATTGCAAAGCTGATTAGAGTACATTAAATTGCATTTAGTAAAAAATAGATCTTATTTTCGGGTCTAACTGTTGGACAAAAAGCACAGATTATTGATCAAGATGCTTTTAAAGTCAACTTTAGTAATGGAATTAAGAATGCTATTATATACCCAGAGCTTACATTATGTATCTATCATCTGCGATAACAGCAATAACAAGTGGATATGGATTTAAATTGTATTAACACTATATTTAATATTTATAATAGTTATGACTAGTAGGCACTTAATCTTCACTGTTTTGTTTTATTTGTTGTGCGTTTTATATTCCTGTACGGACATAGAACTTCCTGAGCCAATTCAACAAGCTTATGAGGGTTTACCTAAAGAAATTGACTATAATCATCACATCAAGCCCATTCTTTCCGACAAGTGTTTTATCTGTCATGGACCAGACAAGGCAAAGGTAAAAGCTGGTTTACAATTACATCTTCCTGAATTTGCTTTTTCTGAATTGGAGGGATCTCCGAGAAAGTTTGCCATTATCCCCGGTAATTTAAAACAAAGTCAGCTTGTTCATCGAATCATCTCCGATGATCCTGATGTGGTAATGCCAGAGCCGGAGTCACATTTAACACTATCGGATCACGAAAAGGCACTGTTAATCAAGTGGATCGATGAAGGGGCAGAATATAAAGAGCATTGGGCATTTCTTCCCCCCAAGTGGCCCAAAATACCTCAGGTCAAATTAAAGGAAAAAGTAGCCAACCCTATTGATAATTTTATCTTGGCCAAATTGGAAGAGGAAGGAATACAGCCCAACAATAAAGCCAATAAAGAAATTTTACTGAGGAGATTAAGTTTTGATTTAACAGGTTTGCCTCCAAGCCCACTCGAAATAGCCTCTTTTGTCAACGATAGCTCCCCTGAGGCATTTGAAAAACAAGTAGATCGGTTACTGGCCTCTCCTCATTATGCGGAGCAAATGACCCTAGATTGGATGGATCTTTCGCGTTATGCAGATACCCATGGGTACACTGTAGATCGATATCGTGATGTTTCGCCCTATCGGGATTGGGTAATCAAAGCATTTGATGAAAATATACCTTATGACAAATTCATTCACTTGCAATTGGCAGGTGATATGTTGGAAAACCCCAGTAAAGAGGAAATTTTAGCGACGACTTTCAATCGATTACACCCTCAAAATCAAGAGGGAGGAATCATAGATGAAGAATTTCGCTCAGAGTATGTAGCCGACCGTACCAATATTGTGGGCGAAGCCTTTCTTGGATTGACAATAGCATGCGCGAAATGCCACGACCATAAGTATGACCCAATCTCTCAGAAGAATTATTATGAAATGTACAGTTTATTTAACAATGTAAATGAATCAGGTCAAATTTCGTTTGATTCTTCTATGCCTGTTCCCAATATCTTGCTCCCAACCCCTGAGCAGGAGGAATTTAACGCCTACGCTAATGCTCTTGTTGAAAAGAAGCAAATAGAAATGGATGATGTAGTCCTCTCCGAATCTAAGTTTGCAAGTCAATGGGTTGAAAAGGAAAGGTATCGAAAATTGAAACCCAATGGCTTCCCCAATAGGCTGATTGCCAAAGTGAATTTTTTAAATGGCAGTTTGAACAACGCACTTAATCCCGCTGAAAAGGGAAAAATGAAAAGGCAACATTCGCCAAAACAGTTTCCTAAAATTGTTGATGGGTATTCTGGTAAAGGACTCGAACTGGACGGTGATGCTTGGTTAGACCTAGATCGTATAGGGGTTTTTAAAAGAAACCAAACCTTTAGTATCGGTCTCCGCATCTATATTCCCGAGGAGTTAAAGAACGGTGTTATTTTCCATAAAAATACTGGTACTAGGTTATACAATTATCGAGGTTTCCATTTGGCCCTAAAGGACAATAAGTTGGAAGCGATGTTAGCACATTTTTGGCCAGACAATGCTATTGTAGAATTAAGCGATGTGGAAGTTCCCAAGAATAAATGGATACAACTTACAATGACCTATGATGGCTCAAGCAAAGCAAAGGGTTTAAAAATCTATTTGGACGGTGAAGAGCTTAATACCAAGGTGGAGGTAGATAATTTGTACAAGGATATCATTTACAAACATAAAATTGAACCTGGATTACAAATTGGAGCACGATGGCGAGGTAAGGGAATTGGGGGTGCTGTTGTCGATGATATTTTGGTATTTACTAAAGAACTTTCAGCGCTTGGAGTCATTCAAATCTCCAATCCTAATAAATTCCAAGGGATTATCAATAAATCCATAGGGGAGTTGACAAAGCCTGAGGAAGAAATGCTTAAAGGATATCATATCAGTAATTATTCCAAAAAACTTCAAACTTCCTTAGCTGAATTGGCCGATTTAAGAAAAATTCAAGTAGATAGTTTGGAGCGGGTGCAGGAAATTATGGTGATGAAAGAGATGGAAAAGCCTCGTGAAACATTCTTGTTAAAACGGGGTCAGTATGATCAATACGGAGAGAGGGTATTCCCAAATGTGTTAGAAAATATTCTCAAATTCCCAGACAGTCTTGAAAAAAACAGACTTGGATTGGCAAAGTGGCTAACAAATAAAGAAAATCCCTTAACGGCTCGTGTAGCAGTTAATCGTTATTGGAAAAACATTTTTGGAACAGGGATAGTAAAAACAGTTGAGGACTTTGGAAATCAAGGAGAGTTGCCAAGTCATCCAGAACTTTTGGACTGGTTGGCAATTCAATTTATGGAATCAGGTTGGAATGTAAAAAATCTAATCAAATTAATGGTTATGTCGAATACCTATCAACAATCGTCGATTACCAGTGAAGCCCTTTCAAAAAGAGACAAGATGAACCGACTTTTAGCGCGTGGTCCTTCGAAAAGGTTATCTGGGGAAATGTTGAGAAATAATGTTCTGGCCGCTTCGGGTCTTTTGAACCGAACAATTGGTGGAGAGAGTGTAAAGCCTTATCAACCCGAGGGATTGTGGAATATAAATAGAGGATCGTACGAAACCGATAAAGGAGATAAGCTCTACCGAAAGAGCATGTACACCATCTGGAAACGTTCCGTACCCCATCCTACAATCGCCACCTTTGACGCTCCCAGTCGTTCTTTTTGTTCGGTTCGAAGGCAAGAGACCAATACCCCACTGCAAGCCTTGGTCATGATGAACGATCCTACTTATGTTGAAGCTTCCCGCGCCTTGGGCTATAATATGCTGTCCTTTGAGAACCCTAAGGCTGCTATTTCAGATGTATTCAAAAGGTTGACCGGAAGAAGTATTAGAAAAGAAGAATTAAATCTTCTTTTAGATCTTCAGTCATCTGAATATAAAAAGTTTAGGTTAAGAAAATCTAAAACAGAAGGTTGGCTGAATACTGGAGCGTTCAGGATACCTCATTATAAAAATAAAAATCTGGTGGCGGCAAATGCTGTCGTAGCAAGCACGATTATCAATTCTGATGCTGCTATTATTAAAAGGTAAAGAATACAATTCCCTAACTTTATAAAGAAGGGGTGAGAATTTAAAATTTGGAAATTATAAAACAATGTGTCACAATCACGATAATTTAAGGTCAAACAATAAAGATTTACAAGCGGTTGAAAAACAGTTGGATCGAAGAAATTTTTTAACAAAGACTTCCATGGGCCTGGGAGCTATTGCACTGGGATCTTTGTTGAGTGCAGAGAAGGCTTTGGCGTCGGTGAAAGGGGAAAGTAATCAACTCTCTTCAAATTTTTTAAGCAGGAATAGATTAGGACTGCCTCATCATTTGCCCAAGGCAAAACGGATCGTTTATCTCTTTCAAAGTGGTGGCCCTTCACAACTGGATATGTGGGATTATAAACCAAAATTAAAGAAGATGTTTGGACAGCATTTGCCCGATTCTGTCCGTCAAGGACAGCGGCTGACAGCGATGAGTGCTGAGCAATCAATTTACCCTATAGCCCCTTCTATTTTTAATTTCAAGCAGCATGGTCAATCCGGCAGATGGGCTAGTGAATTGCTCCCCCACACCTCAGAGGTAGTCGATGATTTGTGTTTTATCAAATCCATGCAGACAGATCAGATCAATCACGATCCTGCCATAACATTTATGCAAACAGGAAATCAACTTCCAGGAAGACCATCAATAGGCTCTTGGTTGAGTTATGGATTTGGTTCTGACAATGAAAACCTACCGACTTTTATCACCCTAATTACTAAGAAAATGGTTGGGCAACCGCTTTATTCTCGTCTTTGGGGCAATGGTTTTTTACCTACCGAACACCAAGGGATTCAATTTCGCTCAGGCAAGGATCCAGTTCTCTATTTGACTAATCCAGAAAACTATGATGGTGAGGATAGGAGAAAAATGCTCAATTATTTAGGCAAATTGAATGATTTACAATACGATGCTTATGGAGATCCTGAGATCAACGCACGTATGGCGCAGTATGAGATGGCATTTAGAATGCAAACTTCTGTTCCCGATGTAACGGATGTATCCGATGAACCAGAATATATCTTCGACATGTACGGCGAAGATAGCCGTGATCCAGGTACTTATGCCGCGAACTGCATGATGGCGAGAAAATTATTGGAGAAAGGAGTAAGGTTTGTGCAATTGTATCATCAAGGCTGGGATCAACACGTGGGATGCCCAGGAGGAGTGAAACAACAAAATAAGCTGACCGATCAGGCCAATGCTGCCTTAATCAAAGACTTGAAACAACGGGGTATGCTGGAAGATACTTTGGTAATATGGGGAGGGGAATTCGGACGCACGGTATACTCTCAAGGGGAACTGACCGAAACCAATTACGGTCGAGACCATCACCCCAAAGCTTTTACAATGTGGATGGCTGGTGCAGGGGTTAAATCGGGGCATTTACATGGCCAAACTGACGATTTTGGCTACAATGTAGTAAAAGACCCCGTTCATGTCCATGATTTTCATGCCACGCTGATGCATTTATGTGGAGTTGACCATGAACGTCTTGTTTTTAAACACCAAGGAAGGCGGTACAGGCTTACCGATGTTCATGGGAATGTGGTAAAAGATTTACTTTCATAATTAATTTTTAGTTGAAATTTACGATAGCCTTAATTACGCCTGATTCAGGGTTTAACCAACCATCGAAACGATCTATCATTTCTGTATATGAAACTCTATGCGTAATGAAAGTATCAGTCGGAAATTGATCTATCACACTAATCACATATTCAAAATCTTCTATTGTAGCATTTCTACTGCACATCATTGTCATCTCCTTTGCATGGATTTTTGGATGCGAATAAGTTAATTCTCCTTTAGATAGCCCCACCATTATAAAACGACCTCCATGAGACATAAAGTCGGGACAAGATTCTAAAGCATATCTATTTCCAGAAGCGTCAAAAACAGCAGTACATAAGTCTCCATTGGTAATTTTAGAAACTTCCAAGACTGCATTTTCTCCAGCTTTGACAGTGTAGTCAACTCCAATCTTATCCCTGGCATACTGTAATCTCTGTTCATTCATGTCGATTGCGATCACTTTTGCACCTCCAATCTGAGCCAATTTTATAATACCTATTCCAATTGGACCGCATCCAACAACTGCAACAAATTCATTTGATTTAATATTGGCCCTTCTAATGGCATGAGCTCCAATTGCCAAAGGTTCAACGATGGCCATTTCATCGTGACTCAAATGATTTGAAAGCAATAGAATATCAGTAGGAACAACAATTTGCTCTTGCATTCCTCCATCAATATGAACTCCTAAAACTTTGATATTAGGACAGCAGTTCGGTTTTCCATTCCTCGAAGCTGCACTATTTTCATCGCTTATATATGGCATGACAATAACTTTGTCACCGGGTTTAATCCCTCTTTTATTTTCGTCAATTTCTAAAACCTCTGCGGCTAATTCGTGTCCCAGAATTCGGGGGTAGGAAAAAAAAGCTTGGTTACCAGCATAAGCATGTAAATCAGTACCACAAATACCAACTTTATTGACTCTTAAAAGGGCTTCCCCTTTACCCCTTGTTGGAAATTCTTTTTCTTTTAAAAGAAACTTCCCAGGTTGTTCACAAACTATATATTTCATTCCTGATTATTAAGTTGTTATACTGGTTGAAGATTACTAACCTCAGCACCCACCCATAGTTTATTTATTATCCAATTATAAAAAAAGTGACAAATTTATTTCGAATACTTAATCAAAATTGAAAATAATTTATTGTTTTTCAGTGTAAAAATTATATCTCGCCATGCAAAAGCTATGTTGTTTTTTCTGAATAACTTTCTTTGATCACTTTAGGGATCCTCTTACCAAAAATACGCCAATATTTTAAATCATAAATTACCTCAGCATTGATATCAAGCCATTCCCCAATTTATAGTAAAATTTTTCTCTGATTTTAAGGAATACTTCCATCTGTTTTCGGGCCTACATTCGCTGATCCCAAAGACTGTTACAAGGACAAAAATCTAATTTTTAGAGTAAAAAAAAGAGGGCTAGGATAGGAAAAGAAATCAGGAAATAGAGCTCCAGTTATTTTAAACTTTCCTCTCAAAACAAAACCCCTATAATTTATAGGGGTTTAATGGTAATTTTGTGGAGTCGGCGGGAATCGAACCCGCGTCCAAACAAGTCATCACTGAGCTTTCTACAGGTTTAGTTCTCGTTTGTTTTTCGAGGTATCAGTGACCGAAAACCGCCCTAGATACCCTTATCATCTTTATTGAAAAACACTAGCGATGCTATAGTGTTTCGATGTTGACATTTATGGTGCCTCAATACCGATCGCCGTCAACAAGGGCTATCGAGAGACATCCGGCTTCCCGACCTGGTCGGGACTAGGCAAAGACTTACTATAATTCAGTCAATTATGCAGCTAGAGCGTAGTTATTCTCGCCATTTAAAATGTTGAAACATAAGATTTACGAGCTGTGTTTCAGCGCTCGACCTGCTTACTCCGTAATGGGAACCTGCTGTCAAAACCAGTCGACCCCATATCTTCAATGAACTTTATTTAGGATCGACAAGGTACAAATTTCATGCCGTTTTGGTTTTGACTCTGACAGATTTATGAATCGCAAGAATTAAAAATCATACAATAACCTTAAAGTGATCGTTCTTCCTATCTGAGGCATCCCCGGCAGGGCTCTAAATTTATTGTTAAACAAATTGACTGCTGAAAGATGAATTTTTAATCCATTGCTGAAATTATAGCCTTTCATGACATCAAAAACCGATAGTGCATCAATACGACCAGGAAAGGTAGTTTGATTGGATTTGTATGCCTGATTCCATTGGTAAGAAACACTTCCGACCCATCCGTTTTCGGGTTGATAGCTCATTCCCCAACGGATTTTGTTTTGTGGAAAATTCAGGTCTCCTGGCTCACCAGAGGAACGGTTGAACCAAGTATAATTTAAATAAGTAGTCAATAGATCTGAAAAATAATACTTAGAATGGGCTTCAAATCCCCAATTGGTATTGATTTTACCAGAATCTCTTGTTATGTATCCATAAATCAATTTAGGAATGTTGCCGATAGGAGCTTGTTCTGTTGGTACGACACCGTGAAAGGGTAGTCCTGCTGAAGAAAGCTCGTCTAAAAAACCTTGTCCTCCTGCATTGTAAGCGCCATTTAATGTCTCTCCGACTTGAGTGGCTACCGCTTCAGCGATGGGTTGGGGGTAATTTTCTGTATCGATTAGAGCCTGTTCCAATAGCGGTTGGATTTTGGATTGTACACTATTTCCAAGTTTATTGGGCAAATCTTCAATATTAATCATTGGACTTACTTGAGTAAAACCTCCACCTGCGGTAGACCGTAAATGATAGACATCAAATCCTACTGCAAGTTTGTCCCATAAAAGCCCTTTATAACCAAACTCAATAGCTGACATTTTGGAAATCAGTACAGTTTCACCATCTTGGGGGAGTAGTGCAGTTCCATTTTCATTAAAACTGGAAATAGAACTGAATCCATCGGGAGTATTTTCCTCGAGCAATGATGTAATTAATGGAAGAATAGGAGCCAAATTTGGATCTTGACTGCCTAGAGCAACCAATTGTGCAATCACATTATTGTTTACAAAACTATAGGCGGCACTCAGTGGGAATCCATCTTCAAAATTGGTGTTGGGAACGCCAGGAACCAACCAGTCAATTTGAGGATTTGTACCAAAAGTATATGGGTTTTTCCCACCTATATTCCACACATCCAAAACCCCTGGCTCCCTTTGGATTGGGAGGTCAAAATAAATGTCGGAGGCAGGAATGGGATTGGCTGCACGGTTATAACTGATCCTGAAGTTGTGGTTTTCATTGAGTTTGTATACCAAAGCAGCTCTGGGAGAGAATGTCTTTTCATCCGTAAAATTATATCCGTCATATCGACCAGCTAAAAACATATCAAACTTTTTACTCATTTTAAATTTACCTTGAGCATAACTCCCCAAAATAAAATAATCATCGTCGTTCTCAAATCGTCCATAGACATGATTTTGAGTATCGGAAAGTGCGTTGCGATAATCAACGCCCACCGTCCATTCAGAATTGAGTAGATTGGGTAAATCGAAATTGTATTGTATTTGAGCTTCATAGTGGCTCCTTTCAAGGGGAACAATTAGTCCAGTGCGATTAAGATAAACAGGATTACTATCGTTTCCACCATCATTTTTGATGTAATAAGTCTGAGCAAACCAACCTTTGTAATTGAATCTGGCTTGCGCCCAATATTCATTGGAATTACTCATCCCTTCACCCAGTTCATTGTAAAAAATAGCTTTACCTGCATTCCATCCTCCTGAGGTAATGATCTCCATTCCGCTTTTGGGTCTAAAATAGAGGGAAGTATTTACCATAGCAGCCCAATAATCTGGAATTTGTTCTTTTTTTGTAGAAATCAAAACGGGTCCATCGTTTTCAGTGTCAACAACACCTTCGGGCGTTATATTGGCTCTTCTGATTATTGTTTGAAAATTATCCAAAACCTTTTTATCATTAGCATCTTCGGGATCCAATACAAAATCTTGACCAAAACCATATCGAGCGTTGATTTTATAGCCAAAGGTATTATCTTCATTGTGGTTGGCATGTCGGATGGCTACCTTTGTCGTATTGCGATCTCCATAAATCAGTTCGGCAGTAGTACCAGGATGTTTAAACGGGCTTTTGGAGATAAAATGAACCACTCCTGAGGTTACATCTGGTCCATAAAGTGCAGAGCCTGGACCTAAAACAACCTCAATTCTCTCTAAATCGATATTGTTGATGGGTGAGTTTTGAGAATCAAAAAATTCCAAACCAGGGCTGATTAACGATCGATAATCAAGCATAGGGAATACACCTGTAGAAAAAACACCACTACTGCCTCTAAGAGCCAAATTAATCCTTTGGCCAGTTTGTTGTTGTAATTCCACATCAGGAGTATTGATCAGTGCACGAATAGGAGAAATAGCACCCCCAGAGTTGGATAATTCCTCTGCATTGAGAACCGATACAGCGGCTGGTGCTTCTTGTAATTTTTCTGCTCTACGAGAAGCCGAAACGATCACTTCATCGAATATATTACCTGCCTGCAAACTGATTTGAATGGAACCTGAATGCTCTACAGTAATTGTTTGACCAGCGAAACCGATATATGAAATCTTAATGTTTAGGGGATACGTTTGATTCGTAACCAAGGTGAAATTTCCATTAAAGTCTGTAACGACGCCCTGGGTGGTTCCTTCAATTAGAACATTGGCGTTGGCCAGAGGCATACCGTTATCGTCAGTGACATTGCCTGTGATAGTATTCTGGGCAAAAATTTGTGCGGACAATAGCCCAGAAACAACAAGAATTAGAAGATTGATCTTTGTTTTCATAGTTAAGTAGGTTTGGTTATTTAATTGGGTAAATTTGGGATTACAGTTTATTTCATACTTTATAAATTTAAGAAATATTCAACCACTGTGATTTTAGCTTCTTCAGACAGTTCGTTTTTTAGGGGTATTTCGGGTTTGTTTATATGATCTGAAAAACCTTTTGGTAGCACCATTATGAGTTCGCCAACTCCTAGGGCATTGGGAATGGAATATTGCAGATTATGATTTTTATGGATACAGCAGTTGAGAGCATCCGTTTTAATGTCTAGAGGGAAAGTAGAACTCAATTTTTTATGATTCAAAAGTTTCAATTACATTGGAATTAGTTTATTGGGTAAAATAAAGTCAACTGATCATAATGCAAACCAGTATCTCACCTATTTCTCTTTGGAGTATCTAACTTTTAAGAATTGAGCCAATTATTTTTCAAAGTATAAAAAAACAGAAATAGTTTTTGAAAAAAACAAAGTCATATTCTAAGTCGCAGACTCTTCTGTTGATAAGCACTGTTTAATGAAGGTACAGTAATTTTTTTTGAAACTGCTTGTAAGAAAATTCTTTCAAACACAAGTAATTTAATGCCAGCAAAAGCATTATTATTAAAATCAATAAAGATAATTTTTACAGTCCGTATTGTTAATATTATGCTAAAATCAGAAGATTTTATATATTGATACAAAATAAATCAAACAAATGATACAAAATTTAAAACATTTTATGTCAAAAAATTTACTTACTACAATATTAATTTTAGTTTCAAATTTTTTGATTGCACAGCAAACGATCAGTGGAACTGTTTCTGATGAAAACGGTCCCTTACCGGGAGCCACTGTATTGGTCAAAGGAACAACCAATGGAACCCAAACCGATTTCGACGGTAATTACAAACTGTCGGGTGTGTCGTCTGGGGATACCCTTGAAATCAGCTACATTGGCTATTTAATGACAGAGTTAGTCTATGATGAAAACGCAAGCCTTCAAATTGTCCTGGTAGAAGATACCAAGGCTTTGGACGAGGTAGTTGTCGTAGGGTATGGTACCCAAAAGAAATCAAGTCTTACCGGATCGGTTGTAAAAGTAGATAATGAGCAACTTACTCAAGTTTCTGTAGCCAACGCAACAGAGTTGTTGGCCGGACGTGTGGCAGGGGTGATTACCAAACAAACCACTGGTATTCCCGGTGCCGATGGTACGACCCTCAACGTTCGTGGATTTGGTTCGCCATTGATATTGGTGGATGGAATCGAAATGGCTTTGGGTAGAATTGACCCTAACGATATTGAATCAATCAACACTCTTAAAGATGCATCGGCTGCCATCTATGGTGCTAGAGCAGGTAATGGGGTTATTTTGATTACCACCAAAAGAGGTAAAGTAGGAAAACCTCAGATATCCTACACGGGTACCATGAGTTTTCAACAGCCAGTAGTATGGAGAAATAATGTTAACGCAGGTCAATTTGTTGAAATGCAAAACGAGGGTGGAGCCGCCGTTTATACTCCCGAACAAATTCAGTCCTACAAGAACGGAGACCCTGGTTTTGAATCCTACGATTGGGAAAGAACTGTTTTTAGAACTTGGGCACCTATGAATCAACACAGTCTCACAGCCAGTGGAGGATCGGAAAAAGTAAAATTCTTTACCTCTATAGGTAGTTTATACCAAGGAGGTTCATTCAGATCAGGAGATTTGAACTATGGAAGAACCAACGTTCGTTCCAACGTCGATTTCAACATCAATGAGAATTTAACCGTTGGTTTGGACTTGAGTTATAGAAATGACAAGCGTTCCGAACCTGGAATGCCGCAGAATAATATCTACAATGCCTTTAAGGTTTCTGAGCCCATTTTACACCCTGTCATTCCGGGTCGTCCCGAAGTGGCAGCCAACAGTGGAGGTGGTTTCGGTAACCGTGCAGCCTATGGTGGAAGTCAGAGAAGTTTGTCTGGCTTTGTGGATCGATTTGGTGAAGTCTTCAACGGAAGAATTCAGATGGAATACAAAATCCCACAAGTTACTGGACTTTCTGTAAAAGGAACCTTGACTTATATGTCTGATAATTTACAAACCAAAGATTTGAACAAGAGGATGCCTGTTTATCAATACAACAATGATAGCGAAGAAGTTACTCAAGTAGGACAGTCTGGTAGTGATAATCTGGGTGAATCCCTTCGTCAGTTCAAAAGAGTATATCCCACCATTTCCATCAGTTATGAAAATGAATTTGGGGATCACGAAATTAAAGGTCTTTTATTGACAGAAACCATTGACGAGGAGACCATCAACTTTAGTGCTTCAAGAAGGGACTTGTTGACAACCGACTTGCCATTTCTCAACTTGGGGAGTGAGTTGGGCATCCAAAACTCGGGGAACGCACTGGAGTTTGGACGTTCAAGTGTTGTAGGTCGTGTCAATTATGGATACAAAAACAAATACTTCTTGGAATCTAGTTTTCGATATGACGCTTCTAGTAATTTCGCAGAAGATTCTCGTTGGGGTTTCTTTCCCAGTGTATCTGCGGCTTGGAGATTGTCTGAAGAAGATTTCCTAAAGGATGTTGATGCCATCAACAGTTTAAAAGTTAGATTGTCCTACAGTGAAACGGGTAATGACAACGTTGGTTTGTTCAGATACCTCGAAGCTTTCTCTATTCAAGCCGCTGACAATACTTTTTCCTTTGGGCCTTATCTTTTTGGTAACTCAGGATTGAGTACTGCCATTTCGACTACTGGTTTGGCCAATCCTAATGTTACTTGGAGAGAGTTGACCACCTATAATTTTGGGATTGATGCCCAACTTTTCGATGGTCTTTTGGGAGTTGAATTGGATATTTTTTACAGAGATCAGAAAGGAATCTTTGCCACTCCTTTGGCGGATTTCCCCAGTACCTTTGGTGCTACACTGCCACAAGAAAATCAAAACTCTACCAGTAACCGAGGATTTGATTTGGTGTTGACACACAAGAATAAGGTTGGCGAACTCTCCTATGATGTTGGACTCTCTTTGGGCTTTGCTCGTGAAAGATACGAGTACTGGCCTGTTGATAGAGACATCAGAGCTTATGCAGAAGACGAAACTGAATTAAATGATCCGGCCTTTATCAAAAGATTCAATTTGATTCAATTGAGAAATGGAAACTGGCTGAATCGTAACATAGGATACAAAACCGATGGTATATTTATGAATCAGGAGGAAATTGATAATCATCCTGTTGATCAGTCATTGGTGGCTGGAGGAACTGGAAACTCACGTGTTATCCCAGGAGACATTCGCTATATTGACCTTAATGGAGATAATTACATTGACTGGAGGGATCAAGATGAGATTGGAAAAGGAGGATTGCCCGACATGACCTATGGAATCAATCTTAGTGCCTCTTATAAGAATTTTTCTTTAAGTATGTTATTCCAAGGAGCTACAGGATTTAACTTCACCTTTGGGAATGAAATCAGAAACATTCTGATCAACAACGTAATCCCTTATCAGTTTCAGTATGACTACCGTTGGACCCCCGATCCAAATAATCCTGGGGTGAACATCAATCCCAATGCCCAATTGCCTGCCAGTACTGCAGCCAATGCCAATGCTAACAACTCTGCGATCTCCGATTTTTGGGTGCAAGATGGAACTTATTTACGGCTTAAAAACCTCAATTTTGGTTATGAGATTCCCAGCAGTATCAAAGACATGATTGGGGTCAACAACTTCAGAGTTTTTGTATCGGGATCTAATTTGATTACCTGGAACAATTTAGGAATCTATAAGGGTTCATTTGATTCAGAAGGGCCCTCGACTCAGAATGGATCTACTTATCCCTTGATAAAGACTTTGTCTTATGGAATTAACATATCACTTTAAAAAAATTAATATGAAATTTAAATACTTTTTATATCTAACACTTGCGGTAACGGTTTTAAGCTGCGAAGACGTATTGGATAAAGCCCCTTTAGATAGAATTTCTGAGGTGGCGGTATGGCAAGACCAAAAATTGGCAGATGCTTATTTGACCGATGTTTATGCTCGAGCCAAATTCAGACATTTACACAGTAGTCATACTGGCTTTGGCTTAATCGCTGGTATGGCAGACGAAATGATTCAGTTTGCACCTTGGCAACAACCCAATGCGGCCATTGCAACTCCTATGAACTCAGAGACTCTGTTTGGAGCACTGAATTATTGGAAGTACAATGAGATTAGAAAACTTAATATTTTTATCGATAAGGTAGGTACATCCGAAGTTTTCGAAGAGGAGTACAAAACCAAAAGATTGGGGGAGGCCCGATGGTTACGTGCCTACTTCTATTTTAATATGGCCATTCGTTATGGAGGAGTTCCTTTGATCACTGTGGCTCAAGGCCTTGATGATGATGAAGAGACCTTGTTTGTCGCTAGAAATACCGAGAAGGAAATCTATGATTTTGTTGACGCAGAAATGACCGCAATTTTTGCTGATTTACCCGATTCTCATGAGGGAGAACCTGGAAGAGTCAGTAAATGGGCAGTCAAAGCACTACAAAGCCGTTCCAACCTATACGCTGGCAGTATCGCCCGTTTTGGCAAAGTAGAACTCAACGGTGTGGTGGGGATTCCCAGTGGGGATGAAGCCAGCTATTGGCAAAAATCTTATATCGCTTCCAAAGAGCTGATCGACAACAGTCCTCATTCTCTTTACAATGCCTATCCCGATGATCCGATGTTAAATCACAAACAGCTTTTTGTTGATGAAATTGAGAACAATCCTGAAGTGATCTTTACCGAGCGTTATGATGCAGCTTCTACTTTCGGAACCAGTCTTTCCGTTACTGCTGTTCATGCTGATTTTGCTTTTGCTTGGAATTCCAATTTCAGACCTTATCTTGATATTGCGGAAAAATTTGAATTTCAAGATGGAACTTCTGGAGCCATTCCTCGCGATCAATACGCTGCAAAAGAGTGGACTATGGATGAGTTGTTTCACAACAGAGATCCGCGATTTAAAGCGGCTTTTCTCTACAACGAATCCGATTTTTGGGGTGAAAAAGCTTATTTCCACGAAAAAAGTATTGTAGGGGGTAAAGATGTCAAATCTGGAGTTTTGGACGATGGCACGCCTGCCAAAGCATCCAACAGAGCCTTTGAACCCAGACCCAAACCTTTACGTCAAGGATTTTTACTAAGAAAATTTTTAGACGAAAGTCCTGGAAATCAACAAGAAGGAGGTCAGTCCAGTGAAGATTACCACATCTTTAGATTGGGAGAAACTTATCTCAACTTGGCTGAAGCCGCCTTTTATCTCGGCAAAACGGATGAGGCACTCGCTGCTTTGAATACCATCAGGACTCGTGCGGGTATGCCTGCCAAAGCGACCATTACTGAGGAAGCTATCAGAAACGAAAGAGCAGTGGAATTGGTCTTTGAAGAGCACCGTTTTTGGGACATCAGACGATGGAGAATTGCAGAGGAAATTCTCAACGATACTATGATGAAAGGTCTTTCGTTCATTTATAATCATGATACCAAAAAATATAAAATATCTGTCAAAGACGCGATCAGAAGTCCAAGGGAGTTCTTATCTCACCACTATTATTATCCTTTGACACTTGTCAAGCTATCTGACAATCCTAATTTGGTAGAAAATCCTGGTTATTAATTTCATATATGGAGAAGTGTAAATCAATCTTTTTCCATCTAACCATTATTTTTCTAATAGCATGTAAGCCTGAGGGCGTGTTGGCTGAGGCCGACACCGCTTCTCAGGCTTATTATTTAGATGCGATCGCTGGAAGCGACAGCAATGATGGTTTATCGCCCGAAAAACCCCTTCAGACCCTAGAGGCGATTAGTAAGATCGAATTCAGGTCTGGAGATCGGATCTTGCTGGCCAATGGAAGTACTTTCCATGGATATATATCAGTAAACTCTTTTATAGGTGAAAAAGGGCTTGAAATTACCAACTATCAACCACCTGGATTTTCGAGCCAAAAGAGATCTAAGATCGACGCACGTGGTCATGTTAGTGGGATTTTTATCGAAAATTCTTCCAATATTACGATTTCCAACCTCAGCATTTCTGCCAATGGTGGGGGAATTAAAGACACACCCAGTTCCGCAACAAATGGAATGAGATGTGGAATTTTGATTCATGTAAAATCGAATCGCCTATTTCAAAACATCAAAATTGAAAATGTTGAAATCAAGGAAATTTACTATGAGGACAAAGGGTTTAATCGCGATAAAGACGAGGTAACCACGCCCAATGGTACTCAGAGCTACGGCTGGGGCATTCGATTTTTAAACACCAGTAATAGCGGTCAGTTGAACAATATATCTGTAGTGCGTTGCCATATTGAGCAAGTGAGCCATAGTGGAATAAGATTCAACAACAGCAGTCAGTTAAAATTTCAAGAAATTACCATCAATAACAATCGTTTAAATAAAACCGGTGGCCCGGGAATGGTATTGCTCAAAGCAGAAAATGCTAAGGTGAGTGAAAATCATATTTCCTATTCTGGGAGTCCGGATGACTCAAGAAACTGGGGGAGAGGGAGTGGATTATGGACTTGGGGTTCTTCCAAAATTATGATTGACAAAAATATTTTTAGTTATGCCAACGGTCCAGCAGACTCCGCAGGTTGTCATATTGATTTCAATTGCAATGATGTCATCGTTCAGCGGAATTTAAGCTTGTCCAATGCTGGTGGTTTCATTGAGGTGCTTGGCAACAATTACAATTGTTCCTATCGCTACAATTTGAGCATCAACGATGGATATAGGATCAAGGGGGAAGGAAATAATTTTCAGGAAGGAAAAACCTTCTGGCTCAGTGGTTTTGCTGGAAAAAACAACACCCGAACCGGTCCATTCAATACCTATATTTACAACAACACCATCTACACAAAGGCATCGATTCTCTCAAAAATAGCAGTGGATAAAGCCTCAAATGGCGTTTTGGTGGCCAATAATATTTTTCACGTAGAAGGAGACAGTAAGCTTGTTTTAGGAGACCAATATAAGCCCGATGATGGGGGAGAAGGTACTATTGAAAACGTTACTTTCACCAACAATATTTTTTTAAAAAATGGCTATTGGCCAACAGTCGCATTAATTCAACCCGAGGATTATATCAGTGGTGATGTGCAATTTTTTAATAAGGGAGGAAGTGAGATCAAAGATTATACCCCCACCCACAAAGAGTTGGTTCAGGACAAAGGCATTGTGATATCCAAAATAGATGGTGATGATAAAGGTTTGTACCTCGATTTTGAGATCAAAGAAGACTTATTGGGTAACCCCATAATCGGATTACCCGATATGGGAGCTATTGAGTTGGATTAATCCAATCGAAGTTGAAATTGACAACCCTCCTGTCCATTGGCCATTGTGGGGATTTGGAATGAGTCAAGGACTAAAATTTTGAAGCACACTTTCTTTCCGTCTTAATCTGGGAACAATACCCAGCTTAAAAAAATTACTATAAACTTTTGACAAGGAAAGTTCTTAATCGTGACAAAGGGGTTAGAAGCCCTTCCAAGTACTGAATATCCAACATATTAGCACCATCGCTTTTGGCGGATGAGGGATCGAAATGGGTTTCGATAAAGAGGCCATCTACGCCCGTTGCAATTCCTGCTCGGGCAATGGTTTCTATACTTTCTGGACGCCCTCCGGTTACTCCACTGCTTTGGTTAGGTTGCTGAAGGGAGTGGGTAACATCCAAAACGGTTGGGGCAAATTCTTTCATTACTGGAATACCTCTAAAATCTACGATTAGGTCTTGATAACCAAATTGGGTCCCTCGGTCGGTGATCCAAGCATTCTCATTACCACTGTCTTTAACTTTTTGAACGGCAAACTGCATACTTTCGGGGCTCATAAATTGGCCCTTTTTCAGGTTGACAAACTTGCCAGTTTTGGCCGCTGCCACCAAAAGGTCGGTTTGTCGGACCAAAAAAGCAGGGATTTGTAACACATCCACATAGGCGGCTGCCATTTCAGCATCCTTTTCGCTGTGAATGTCCGTAACTGTTGGAATTTCAAAAGCCTTACTGACTTTTTCTAAAATTTTCAATGCTTTTTCATCTCCGATTCCTGTGAAACTGTCCAAACGACTGCGGTTGGCTTTTTTAAAACTGCCTTTAAAGATATATGGGATGGAAAGGGCATCGGTTACCAATTTTACCTTTTCGGCTATCCTCATGGCCATTTCCTCTCCTTCAATAGCACAGGGTCCAGCCATTAAAAAAAACTGATCGCTTTGGGGATGGGCAATTTGAGGGAGGTCAGTGAGTGGCATATTGTTTTTTGGTAAAATTACTAAAGGAATGGATTAAATGGGCAGCAATGGCTCAAAACTTACGTTTTGGCAATGACTTCAAAAACTTTTCCATCCTCACATTTAAATATTTTACCAGGGAATTTTACAATCATTTGATAATCGTGGGTGGCCATCAGCAGTGTCATTCCTTTTTGGTGGAGTGACTTAAAGAGCTGCATAATTTCTTGACTGGTTTGAGGATCCAAATTTCCTGTGGGTTCGTCGGCAATGATCAATTTAGGATCGTTTAGCAGCGATCGTGCAATGGCCGTTCTTTGTTGTTCCCCACCCGATAATTCAAAAGGAAACTTTTTCTTATTAAGGGTTATACCCACCATTTCCAATACCTCATCAATACGTTGATTGATTTTATTTTTATCCCGCCACCCAGTGGCTTTTAAGACAAATTTGAGATTGTCTTCAATACTGCGGTCAGGGAGCAATTTGAAATCTTGGAAGACCACTCCCAAGGTTTTTCTCAAGGAAGGTATTTCTTTGTTTTTGAGTCGTGTAAGGTCAAACTTACCCACGCTTCCCAAGCCCCCAGCCAACTCCAAATCACCGTAAATGGTCTTGATCAAACTGCTTTTTCCGCTACCGGTTCGCCCGATCAGAAAAACAAAACTCCCTTCGGGAACATCTACAGAAACATTTGTCAAAACGGTATTACCATTTTGCGCTATGGTGGCGTCGCTAAACGAAACAATATTTTTGGACATACATTTAAAAATGTACCTCAAATGTAAAGGGTTTTGATTGGCTAATAAAATTTGTTGATAAATTATACGCAAGCAAAAATAATTCCGTTAGTACTAGAAAGGTTTCTGATTAACTTTGAATATGATTGACATGAAAAAAAATAGCTTGTTAACTGCTTTGTTGTTTTTTTTTACTGCCCCGAGTTGGTCACAAGTTTTTAACAATTCAGTGTTAAAAATAAAGGCTACTGATTTGTACTATCAAGGAGTTTATCCCAATGTAGATCAAGGTTTGGCGCTGTACGAAGATTTTAATCACAATGCTGTCGATCTGGAAGAGATCAATTATTTTAAAATGGCAACAGCTTTACGGCTCAATGATCCAGGAGCTGTTAAATTGATAGAAATCTTCAGTCTTGATTATCCAAACACCAACATTTTAAAGACGGTTTATTTGGATCTGGCCAACTATTATTTTAACAATGAAAAATATTCCTACGCCCACAAATGGTTTGCCAAAGTAAAAGCGGCTGATGTACCCAAAGCCGCACTCCCTGAATTTTATTTCAATAAAGGATACACCCTTTTTACCAAGAAACAATTTCCACAGGCCAAAATCTTGATGGAAAATGTAAAATTCAATCCAAAATATGAGTCTGATGCCCACTATTATTTGGGACATATTGCCTACCAGTTGGAGGATTATGCTAATGCATCCAACTCCTTTAATCGGGTTTCTAAAAAAGACCAAAAGGAAAATTTAGGTTATTTTCAAGTAGAAATGAATTTTAAGTTGGGACGTTTTGAGAAGGCTATTGCCCTGGGAGAGCAAGAAATTCAAAACCAACATGGAGATAATTTTTCTGAACTCTCTAAGATCATCGGAGAAAGTTATTTCAACACCGAGCAATACGATAAGGCGCTACAACATTTAATAAACTACAAAGGCAAAAAAGGGAAATGGACCCATGCCGATTTTTATCAGTTGGGTTATGCCTATTACGAAACGGGCAACTACAGCCAGGCCATTGATCAATTCAGTAAGATCATTGGTAAAAAAGACAAATTGGCTCAAAACGCCTATTACTACTTGGCAGAATGCTACCTTAAAAAAGAACGAAAAACCTCTGCTTTAAATGCCTACAGGAGTGCTGCTTCAATGAGCTTTAATCCTGACATTTCTCAATCGGCCTTACTCAACTATGCTCGCTTGAGTTATGAAATTGGAAATCCTTATGAAAAAGTTCCACAAGTCATTATCAGATACCTCGAAACCTACCCCAAAACATCACAAGAGCAAGAGCTCACGGCTCTTTTATTGAGTTCCTACACCAATAGCGGGGACTATGATGGTGTGCTGTCCATACTCTCTTCTCAAAATGACTACAAGGACGATCGTCTGCTACAGAAGGTAACCTTTCTCAAAGCCATTCAATTGTTCAATGCTGGAGATTACCCAAAGGCTGGAGAGTATTTCCAGAGGGCGGTAAAAAATGATAAAGTCAAAGCTCTTACGGCCCAATCTCTTTTTTGGTGGGCACAAACCCACTACGAAAGCAATCGATTTGAGGACGCGGTCGATGTATTTTTTAATTTTGAAAATAATGTCCCAAGAAAATCGATGCTCAATGAGTTGGAATATCACTATCACTTGGGATACACCTATTTCAAGATGGGGGATTATGAATTGGCCTTGAGTTCCTTTCAAAAAGTAGTCAATCAACCCCAACACTACTCCCGCACCAAAGTTCGTGATGCCTATATCCGTATGGGGGATGCTGAATTTGCCATGAGTCGTTTTTGGCCAGCTATGGAGCAATACAATAAAGGTATTGCCATGTCCCCAGCCCAATCCGATTATGCGCTGTATCAAAAGTCAATGAGTTATGGTTTTGTTGACCGTAACAAGCAAAAAATTAGTACCCTCATGGAGTTGATCGAAAAGCACCCCAAGTCTGCCTTCGTAGATGACGCATTCTATGAGTTGGGAAGTGCCTATGCGGTTGCGGGTTCTTTTAATACGGCAATCAGCACCTACGACGATATGATTGGTCGTTATCCCAAAAGCCCGTACCTTCCTAAAGCCATTCTCAACAAAGGCTTGATCCTCTACAATCAGGAAAAATTGAACCAAGCAGAAGGCGTACTGAAAGGCTTGGTGGTTCGCTATACCAATGATGCTGTGGCACAACAGGCCCTAGGAACCCTTAAGGAAATTGCAGTTGACTCGGACAAGGTTCCCCAGTTTACTCAATGGCTCAAATCATTGAATATCGATACTTTCTCCGACAATGAGCTAGAACAAACGGCTTTTTCGGCGGCCGAAAAACAGTTTTTAAGTGACCGTAAGAATCAGGCTAAAAAATCTTTTAACTCCTATCTGGAAAGTTATCCCCAGGGACGCAATGCTCTCAATGCTCATTTTGCTTTAGCTGAAATTTACTTTGAGGAATCCGAAACCGATGCCGCCCTTGAACACTACCAAAAGTTGATCGATGAAAAACCCAATGAGTTTTTCGAACAAGCATTGGTTCGTGCTACTCAGATTTTGGTCAAACAGGAAATGCAAGAAAAAGCTGTGCCGCTTTGGACACAATTGGAAGCCGCAGCGGTCTTTCCTGAAAACAAACGTTATGCCATGTTCAACTTGATGCGCACCTATTACGAATCCCAAGAATTTGAGAATGCACAAAGTAAGGCTGAAGCCGTATTGGAATTGAAAAATATTGAAGTGAAAGTAAAATGGGATGCCTATGAAATTTTGGCACAAACTTCTATAGCCCTAGGAGACTCTCTTAAAGCTCAATCTGCTTTTGAGGTATTGGAAAAGGCACCTATTGATCAGCTTGCTGCAGAAGCCTATTATTTTAGAGCCCATCAAAATCACAAGAACAAAGATTTTGAGAAGTCCAATGAAGTCATTGCACTTTTGTCCCAAAAATTTAGTAGTCAACCCTACTGGGCGGCCAAAAGTCTATTGCTGATGGCCAAAAACTTTTATGCCGTCAAAGACGCTTTTCAATCCACCTACATATTGGAATCCTTACTCGAAAACTACAAGCAATTTCCTGAAATATTAAAAGAAGGGGAAACCTTACTGAACCAAATCAAAGAAAAACAGTCTGAGCAAAATGCTACTTTATCACAACCCAACGATAACAATGAAGTACAATAAAATTTTTATCGTATTCTACTTTTTCATGTCTCTTCCAATTCTGGCTCAGGAAGAAGAGAAGGACGACTTGGGTACTCAGGAGGTCACTGTAGTCAGATCGTATAACCCCAGCCTTAAAAGTGTTTTTAAAATCAGAACCAATCCCGAAATTGACGATTCATTGGTTCAGAAAAAAATAAAGGTAGATTATACCTTTGAACCCGTACCCGTAGTCTCCACATTCGTTCCCAACAAAGCAACTCCCCTCAAACTGCAACGCCGAGAAAGTTCTTTTTTTCACAACTCTTATGTAATGGGCGGGCTTGGAAATCAATCTTCCTCCCAGTTCAATTTTTCCACCATGGTGCCTTTGGACAGAATGCAATCCATCGGTTTGGAATTCCTCTATAACAAAGTGGGGCCTATCGACAAAACCGTCCTCAATAGTGATCAAAAAAGAACTTCGTTTAATTTATTACATCAATACAAACAGAACAATATGCGTGTAGATTCGGATTTGCGTTTTGATCGACAAGGGCATAATTTTTTTGGACAGTATGATGATTTGGATTGGACCAATATATCGTCTTTTAGACCCGATGTGATCGACCCCTCTCAAAATCTCAATTATCTCTCCATTCGCTCCCGTTGGCAATGGTATGATGGTTTATTTAACAAGGTCAATTTCAACACTCACATCACTACCGATTCATTTGACAGCTCAGAACACATTGTCAAAATCAATACCCAAATGAGGATTCCTTTTTTCAATCAATATCTGGAATTGATTCCCCACATCGAACTGATTAACACCAACTTCGTTAGAGGCTATTACGATGAACAGGCTTTGAGTTATAGCAAAGGAATGGGACGACTGGAATTTCAGTTTTTGAACATAGGAAGGAAATTAAAACTCAGATTGGGTGCCAAAGGAATCTATCCCTTTGGGGATGCCGAAGAGGATGATCCAGCATTTTTTGTTTATCCCAAAGCAGAAATTTCCTACAAAGCTGGTAGTGGAAAACTGGTTCCTTTCCTAAATTATAATGGAGGTTATGACCTCAATAGTTTTACCTCCTTCTCACTGGAAAATCCCTATGTGGCACCAACTCTGGCCATTAAAGCCACTGAGGTAAATCATTATGGCGATTTAGGATTGAAAGCCTATCCTGGGTCGGGCTTGTCTTTAAAGTTCAATGCACACTACAGCCAATCCGACAACTTCCCTTTGTTCAAGCGTTTGCCTTACGATGACAACAATCAGGATGTGGCCTATCGTTTGTCCAATGCTTACGAAGTGGTATATGACAGTGTTGAAAAAATGGGAATTGTGACTCAAATCGAAATGCGATTCAGTGAATACAATAAAATAAGTTTGGAAACCGGCTATTACGAATACAAAAGGAAAGGGGATCAAAAAGTGTGGAATTTGCCCTCACTCAAAATTGATTTAAATGCCAATTTCAGATTGGGCAAAAAAATATTTTTTCAAGCTTCTGGGCATTACATAGGGGATCGGGACTCTGTTAAGAATATCCCTGTTTCTCTTATAGAAAACAGTAGTGGGAATTATCAAACCATCGAGTCTGTGGGATCGGTCTTTAGCATTGCATCTTCCATTACCTGGAAAATCAACGACCAATGGGATTTATTTTACGAAGGAAACATGATCCTTTCCGACAATACATCTAGATGGGCATATTACCAAAATCAAAGTCAGTTACATTTGGGAGGAATTCGGTATAAATTTGATATAAACTTATAACAATCTACAATCTGAGGGCTAAATGTTTTAACAGTATTATTTTTAGTTTATTTTTGTGGTCATATTTTTCCAAATGAACAAAAGCAACCTTTTTCTATTGATCTTATTTTGCATCTCCATAGGATGTTCAGAGAGAGTAGATTTATTGGTGCACAATGCCAAAATTTATACCGTCAATGCCGAATTTGACGTTGCCTCAGCCTTTGTGGTAAAAGACGGAAAATTTGTGGCAGTAGGTGGGGAAGAGCTTGTTGAAAAGTACAAACCTGCCAATACTGTTGATGCTCAGGGACTGGCTATTTTTCCAGGATTTATTGATTCTCATGGACATCTTTTATCACTGGGTCTAAACCAGTTTAAGGCCGATTTGAGAGATACGGAAAGTATTGACCAAATCGTTGAAATAGTCAAAAAACACCAAAATAAATACAATCAAAAAATCATACTAGGAGCGGGCTGGGATGAAAACCAATGGACTGATGTTTCATTTCCCTTCAACCAAAAACTCAATGCCGCTTTCCCCAATACTGCTGTTGTTTTGGAACGCATTGATGGGCATGCTTTTTTGGTCAATCAAAAAGCCCTAGAAATGGCTGGGATCGATTCGAATACAGCTGTAGAGGGTGGCCAAATCCTCAAACATAAAGGACAGCTTAATGGGGTCTTGGTGGACAACACCAAGCAATTGGTTGAAAAAATCATTCCCGAGTATTCCAAAGAAGATAAAATAGAAGCATTACTCAAAGCACAAGAAATCAGTTTTGAAAACGGTCTTACCACCGTCGACCAGGCTGGAGCTTCCAAACAAGACATATATTTGATCGATAGCCTGCAAAAAAAGAATCTGATCAAACTCCGCGTCTATGCCATGATTGAGAACGATCCTCATTCCATCAATCATTTTGTCAGTCAAGGTAAGCTCAAAACCGACTATTTGAATGTTAATTCCGTTAAGGTTTTCGCCGATGGAGCACTTGGTTCCAGAGGAGCAGCCTTGATTGAGGATTACAGCGATCAAAAGGGGTACAAAAGTAGTTTGTTGATTTCCAAAGATTCCCTGATGGATTTGGCTAATCTATTGGCAGAAAAATCTTTTCAAATGAATACCCACGCTATTGGTGATGCTGCCAATCGACTGGTCTTGGAGGTATACAATCAGGTACTCAGAACAAAAGAAGATCCCCGATGGAGAATAGAACATGCACAACTCATTGCCCCAGAAGATTTCCCACGGTTCAATGCCAAAATCATTCCTTCAGTTCAACCTATCCACGCGGTGAGCGACATGGGCTGGGCCATCGATCGCTTGGGAAATGAGCGCATCAAAGGCGCTTATGCATACAAAGACCTACTGGATTGGTCTGGAATTGTGGCATTGGGCACCGATTTCCCTGTAGAAGATATTAATCCTTTTAAGACCTTCTATGCTGCTGTTGCCAGAAAAGTTCCCGGTGATCAATTTTCCAAAGCTTTTCAATCCAGAAATGCCTTGTCCCGCTATGAAGCCCTTTTGGGATTAACCCGTTGGGCGGCTTATGCCAATTTCGAGGATAATGAAAAAGGCAGTATTGAGGTTGGTAAATTCGCAGATTTTATCATCTTGGATCAAGATATTATGCAGGTTGAAATTGAAAGTGTTCCCAATACCAGAATTGTGGCCACCCTCCTGAATGGGAAAATTGTCTTCAGCAATCGACTATAGTCGCCCTTTGACTTAATTTTTTAACTTTTCCCTCGTCTTAGCTTAAGTAAGGTTTAAATATTTAATAAATAATGATATTTTAATTAAACTTATATACCTAATCATTGTATTGAATGAAAAAATTAAAATATTTATTTAATTTTGATTAAAAATTTAAATCATGTGTGGAATTATATGTGCCTTTGATCTGAAACAAGATTCAGAATTGCTAAGACCTCAAATATTAGAAATGTCAAAACAACTTAGACATAGAGGTCCCGACTGGAGTGGTATCTACAGCCACAATAATGCCATCTTGGGTCACGAAAGATTGGCCATTGTCGATCCTACCTCTGGCAAGCAGCCCTTGTTCAGTGAAGACGGTACCATCGTTTTGGCCGCCAATGGAGAGATCTATAATCACCTTGAGTTGAGAAAACAGTTTGAAGGGAAATACAAATTTAAAACAGAATCCGATTGTGAGATTATTCTGGCCCTTTATCAAGAAAAAGGAGCTGATTTTATTGACGATCTCAACGGAATATTTGCTTTTGCCCTCTATGACAGCACTAAAGACAGCTATTTCATAGCCCGCGATCACATGGGAATCATTCCCTTGTATATGGGATGGGACAAAGACGGTACTTTTTATGTAGCCTCAGAATTGAAAGCCCTAGAAGGAATTTGTGCCAAAATAGAATTATTTCCTCCCGGTCATTATATGAAAAGTGGGGACTCGTCACCAACCCAATGGTATAAAAGAGACTGGGTAGACTTTGAAAAAGTCAAAGACAACCCTACCAGTATTGAAGATTTACACGATGCGCTTTCCGACGCTGTTCACCGGCAGTTGATGAGTGATGTTCCCTATGGAGTATTATTGTCAGGAGGTTTAGACTCCTCCATCACCTCTGCCTTGGCTAAAAAGTTTTCTTCCAAACGAGTGGAGTCAGATGACACCCAGGAAGCCTGGTGGCCACAGTTACACTCTTTTTCAGTTGGACTGGAGGGCTCTCCAGATCTGGCGGCAGCCAAAAAAGTATCTGAGCATATTGGATCCATACACCACGAAGTCGTATTTACGATTCAGGAAGGTCTGGATGCTATTAAAGATGTTATTTATCATTTGGAAACCTATGATATTACTACGGTAAGAGCGTCCACCCCTATGTTTTTAATGGCGCGAAGCATCAAGTCTCACGGTATCAAAATGGTATTGTCTGGAGAAGGTGCAGATGAGTTGTTTGGGGGGTATTTGTACTTCCACAAAGCCCCTTCGGCCGAGGAGTTTCACAAAGAAACCGTAAGAAAACTCGACAAACTTCATCAGTACGATTGTTTAAGAGCCAACAAATCACTTGCTGCATGGGGAATAGAAGGAAGGGTTCCTTTTTTGGATAAAGAATTTATCGACGTAGCCATGCGTATCAATCCACAGGATAAAATGATCAACAAAGAACGAATGGAGAAATGGGTGATTCGCAAGGCATTTGAAGACTACCTACCCAAAAGTGTTGCTTGGAGGCAAAAAGAGCAGTTTTCCGATGGGGTAGGCTACAGCTGGATTGATACCCTTAAGGAGGTCGTGGAAGCCGCAGTTACAGATGAGCAAATGGAAAATGCTCATTTCAGATTTCCTTTGCAAACCCCACAAAACAAAGAAGAATTCTACTATCGAAGCATATTTAAAGAACACTTCCCCAGCGATGCAGCCGCATTGAGTGTTCCATCCGTACCATCGGTAGCCTGTAGTACCCCCATTGCTTTGGAATGGGACGAGGCTTTTAAGAATCAAAACGACCCCAGCGGAAGGGCAGTGGCTAAGGTGCACGACGATGCTTACGGAGAGTGACTTCTAGGCCATTCTAATTCCTTAGTTCGAATTAATTTTTTTTCACATTTTGTGTTGATAACTTCACGGGCTTAATGCCGCTTGATCCTGCATTTTTACTGGAGGTTTCAGTATATTTGTTAGTATACGAAATGACTAAAAAAATCATCCAATATTTATGAGCGAATCCAATAAAAATCCTGAATATTCAGCGGATAGTATTCAAGCCCTCGAGGGCATGGAACACGTAAGAATGCGTCCTTCTATGTACATTGGAGATATAGGGGTCAGAGGACTCCATCATCTGGTGTATGAAGTTGTAGACAACTCCATAGATGAAGCCTTAGCGGGTCACTGTGATATTATTACCGTTATCATCAATGAGGACAACTCTATCACCACCGAAGACAATGGTAGAGGAATTCCCATTGGTATGCACAAAAAAGAAGGAGTTTCTGCATTGGAAGTGGTCATGACCAAAATCGGTGCTGGAGGAAAATTCGATAAGGATTCCTATAAAGTTTCGGGAGGACTTCACGGTGTTGGAGTTTCCTGTGTCAATGCACTTTCCGAACAACTCAAAGCAACAGTATACCGCGAAGGAAAAATTTGGGAACAAACCTATGAAAGAGGCAAACCCTTGGGGCCTGTTGAAGCGGTAGGAGATTCGGACAAGAATGGAACAGTAGTTACTTTTAAGCCCGATCCACAAATTTTTCAGCAAGTCCTTGAGTACAACTACGATACCTTGGCACAACGGATGCGAGAATTGTCCTTCCTCAATAAGGGCATCAGCATAAAACTAATCGACAAAAGAAGAAAAGACGAAGAAGGGAATATTATTCAAGAAACCTTTTATTCCGATGAGGGACTTAAAGAATACATTCGATTCCTGGACAGCAATAGAGAGTCTATTATTCAGGAAGTGATCTCTATGGAGGGAGAAAAGAATGGGATACCCGTTGAGGTTGCCATGATTTACAATACTTCATTCAACGAAAACTTACATTCCTATGTAAACAATATCAATACCCACGAAGGGGGAACTCATCTATCGGGTTTCCGAAGAGGATTGACCAGTACTCTAAAAAAATACGCTGACGCATCTGGATTATTGGACAAGCTTAAGTTTGAGATTGCCGGAGATGACTTTAGAGAAGGTTTGACTGCCATCGTTTCTGTTAAGGTGGGAGAACCCCAGTTTGAAGGACAAACCAAAACCAAGTTAGGAAATCGCGAGGTCAGTGCGGCTGTATCTCAATCCGTTTCCGAGATGTTGGAAAACTATTTGGAGGAACACCCCAACGATGCTAAAATCATTGTACAAAAGGTTATCCTAGCAGCTCAGGCCCGCCATGCGGCTCGTAAAGCCAGAGAGATGGTTCAGCGTAAAACTGTAATGACCGGAGGCGGATTGCCCGGTAAATTATCGGACTGCTCCGAACAAGATCCCTCTTTGTGTGAGGTATTTCTCGTAGAGGGTGACTCTGCAGGGGGAACTGCCAAGCAGGGTAGGGATCGTAATTTTCAGGCCATACTTCCTCTCAGAGGGAAAATCCTCAACGTGGAAAAAGCCATGCAACACAAGGTTTTTGAAAATGAGGAAATCAGAAACATTTACACCGCCTTGGGCGTTACCATTGGAACCGAGGAGGACAGCAAAGCCCTCAATATGGAAAAATTGCGTTATCACAAAATCGTTATCATGTGTGATGCCGATGTTGATGGAAGCCATATATCTACCCTCATTCTCACCTTCTTCTTTCGTTATATGAAGGAAATGATCGAGTCGGGTTATATCTACATTGCCACTCCACCCTTGTATTTGGTCAAAAAAGGGGCTAAGAAAAGCTATGCTTGGGACGACGATCAGCGTGACCGATTACAACAAGAATTTGGTGCGGGATCCAGTGTTCAACGCTACAAAGGTTTGGGTGAAATGAACGCAGAACAGTTGTGGGATACCACTATGAATCCCGAAATGCGAACGCTCAGACGTGTAACGATCGACAATGGAGGAGAGGCTGATCGAGTTTTTTCTATGCTGATGGGAGACGAAGTTCCCCCGAGAAGAGAATTCATCGAAAAAAATGCTATCTACGCCAATATTGACGCGTAAATTTTAGAAATTCAATGATTCCACTACCGCAAAATCTCTTAATTTTGAGGGATTTTAGAATTTAAACCATTAAAAAATGAAAGTTACCATAGTTGGAGCCGGAAATGTAGGGGCTTCTTGCGCAGAATACATCGCCATCAAGTCAATTGCCAGCGAAGTCGTATTGTTAGACATCAAAGAGGGATTTGCTGAGGGCAAAGCACTTGATCTTATGCAAACTGCTACTACTTTAGGTTTTAATTCCCGTATCAAAGGGGTGACCAACGATTATTCAGCGACCAAAGACAGTGACGTGGTCGTGATCACTTCTGGAGTACCGAGAAAACCCGGCATGACCCGAGAGGAATTGATCGGAATCAATGCTGGAATTGTGCAATCTGTTGCGAGCAGTATCCTAGAACATTCTCCCAACACTGTCATCGTTGTAGTTTCCAATCCTATGGATACCATGACCTATTTGACACTCAAAGCAACAGGATTACCCAAAAATCGTGTCATCGGAATGGGAGGAGCATTGGACAGTTCTCGGTTCAAAACCTATCTATCCCTAACTTTGGACAAACCCGCCAACGACATCCAAGGGATGGTCATCGGTGGCCACGGAGATACCACCATGATCCCGCTTACCCGATTGGCTAGCTATAACGGTACTCCCGTTTCACAGCACCTTACCGATGAAGCGATGGAGCAAGTAGCTGCATCGACTATGGTAGGAGGAGCCACCCTTACCAAACTGTTGGGAACTTCGGCTTGGTACGCACCCGGTGCTTCTGTAGCCTATTTGGTTGACAGCATCGTCAACGATCAAAAAAGAATGATTCCTTGTTCTGTATTACTCGAAGGTGAATACCAACAAGAAGATCTTTGTATTGGAGTTCCCTGTATCATCGGAAGAAATGGATTGGAATCCATCGTGGATGTTCAACTCAATGCCGAAGAACAAGAAAAATTTAACCAAAGCACTGCAGCGGTTAAAAACATGAACGAAGCACTCAATGATGTATTGAAATAAGGCATTTGCCTAGGCTGCTTATTGATCAAGGGTATAATACGGTCTTATAAGTTGCTAAATCATTGCCTAAACTTTATATTTGCACGCTTATTTAGCGTAAACAAAAACCAAAATGCAAAATAACGGACTCATAAGACTCTTTGCGATCCTTTTTGGATTGGTGAGTATCTACCAGCTTTCATTTACATTCATTACCAGTCAGAAGGAATCTCAAGCCAAGGCATTCGCCACTGCGCAGTATGCAGAAGATGTGGAGGACTACATCGAATTGAGAGACCGCGCTGTGGTCAATTATCTAGATTCTATTGGCAACGAACCCATTTTTGGGTTCACTTCCTACAACGATGCCAAAGGAAAAGAACTCAACAAAGGATTGGATCTCAAAGGAGGAATCAATGTCATTCTTCAAATATCGGTCAAAGACATCCTTAAGGGGTTGGCTGAAAATTCAAAAAACCCTGCCTTTAATCAAGCATTGAATCAAGCAGATGTGTTACAAGCCAGCACCAACGATCCTTATATCGAATCGTTTTTCCTTGCTTTTGAGACTGTAAAAGGAGACCAGCAATTGGCTGCTCCCGATATTTTTGCCAATCGGACACTGAGTGATGAAATTACCTTTCAGATGACCGATACTGAGGTTCAGCCTATTTTAAGACGTAAGGTTGACGAGTCTATCATTTCTGCTTTTGAAGTATTGAGAAAGCGTATTGATAAATTCGGGGTTACCCAACCCAACATCCAAAGACTAGGGACTTCTGGGAGAATTTTGGTTGAACTGCCCGGAGCCAAAGATGTGGACAGGGTCAAAAACCTATTACAAAGCACAGCCCAACTCGAATTTTGGGAAACTTATAAAAACGACCAGTTGTTCAGCTTTTTATCAGCCGCCAACGACTATCTCAAAACGACAGTAGAAAATACCGCCACTGAGCAAGAACAAGCCACTGACGAATCTTCTATAGACGACCTATTGGCTGATGTAGAGGCACAAGACTCTACCGATGTTATTGCTGCCAACCCATTATTGGATTTGATCGTAGGACCCGGATTTCAAGGTGGCCCCGTTTTGGCACAGTTTGCTGCCAAAGATGCCGACCTGATTTTGGGATATTTGGATCAACCCGAAGTGAGAAAACTCTTACCCAGAGATTTGCGATACATTCGCTTTGCTTGGGGAAAACCCGCTGCTGATAGTGAGGTGATCGATCTCTATGCTCTTAAATCCAATAGGGATGATCTCGCTCCGTTGAGTGGGGGAGTAGTGGTCGATGCCATGCAAACCTATGATATGATGGGTAACCCTGCGGTATCCATGCAAATGAATACCCAAGGGGCAAGAACGTGGGAGGCCATGACCGGAAAAGCTTTTCGAGAATCTACCAACATTGCCATCGTCTTAGACGATATCGTTTATTCCGCCCCCGGAGTATCTAGTGGAGCCATTTCTGGAGGTCGCTCGGAGATCACTGGAAACTTTAGCCTTAACGAAGCCATTGACTTGGCCAACGTACTAAGAGCTGGAAAACTTCCCGCTGCTGCAGAAATCATTCAATCCGAAATCGTTGGTCCCTCTTTGGGTAGAGAAGCCATTCAAAGTGGGGTGTATTCCTTTATTATCGCTTTGATATTGGTATTGGTCTGGATGGTATTCTACTATGGTACTGCTGGACTTTTTGCCGACGTCGCTTTGGTACTCAATATCCTTCTTATTTTTGGAATCCTTGCTGGATTGGGAGCCGTATTGACTTTACCTGGTATTGCTGGTGTCGTATTGACCATAGGTATATCGGTTGATGCCAACGTACTGATTTTCGAAAGGGTCAGAGAAGAACTCAAAAAAGGTAAAGGGCTGAGAAAAGCCGTTGCCGACGGATTTAACAACGCCTTGTCTTCCATTTTGGATGCCAACATTACCACAGGATTGACCGCATTAATATTATTTGTCTTTGGAACAGGACCCATCAAAGGTTTTGCTACAACCTTATTGATCGGTATTGCGACTTCGCTATTTACCGCTATTTTTATTACCCGCTTCTTTATCGATGCGCGAAATGAGAAAGGGAAATCCATAGCCTTTGGAACTCCATTGACTCAATCCTTATTTTCCAACATCAACATCAGCTTTTTGCAAAAAAGAAAAATCGCCTATGTGGTTTCTGGTGCTGTTTTGGCACTGAGTTTGTTTTCTCTCTCTTTCCAAGGTTTAAACCAAGGGGTAGATTTTGTTGGGGGACGTTCCTACACAGTTCGATTTGACCAAATCATCAGCCCCTCTGAGATACAATCCAGTTTGGTTCCCACATTGGGAAGTGCAGAGGTTAAGACTTTTGGTGAAGAAAACCAGTTAAAAATTACTACCAAATACAAAGTCGATGTCGAAGGCTTGGCCGTGGACAACGAGATTCAAAACATATTATACAACGCATTACAATCCTTTTTACCCGACGGTTTGACCTATGACGCTTTTGTCAATGGAGCCGATGACAAACAGGTAGGGATTATGTCCTCGATCAAAGTTGGGCCTACCATTGCAGATGATATCAAGAAAAATTCATTCCTGGCCGTCATCGGATCGCTGATCGTGGTGTTTTTATACATACTGTTGCGATTCAGAAAATGGCAGTTTTCTTTGGGAGCCGTTGCTGCGGTATTCCACGATGTTCTGATCGTTTTGGGAATCTTCTCTTTGACCTATAAGATCATGCCCTTCAATATGGAAATCAATCAGGCCTTTATTGCGGCCATACTTACGGTAATTGGATATTCTTTGAATGATACGGTGGTGGTCTTTGACCGTATCCGTGAATATGTCGGAGAACATACCAAATGGAAGTTTAACGACACGGTCAACGCTGCACTGAATAGCACCCTAAGCCGAACACTCAATACCTCGCTGACTACGCTGATCGTTCTCTTGGCCATCTTTATCTTTGGTGGAGAGTCTATCCGAGGCTTTATGTTTGCCTTGATCGTTGGGGTGATCGTAGGAACCTATTCCTCTGTATTTATTGCCACTCCGGTGATGTATGATACCCAAAAGAAGTCCATTAGCGAAGAGGAAAGCCAATAATTTAGAATGAGTTTTAGGTACTCGAATAGATTGCCGTTGTAGTTTGTTTTTATACTCTTACAAGTTTTAGTAATGGTTCAAACGCATAAAGAGCTGGTCTTCTTCCAGAAGATTCCTCTATTGTTCTAATTAGTCCTTTTTCCAAAAGTATTCTTGTAAACCTTGCAGCTGTAGGCGCTGGAATACCACTTCTTGAAGTAAAACGATTATTCCTAAATATTGGATTTGTGAAAATATAATCTAACGCATTAACACTCCATTTAGATGATAACGATTCGGAAAATATATATATCATTTCTTCATAAAGATTTTTTATATTTTCTGCTATTTCTAAATTTCGAATTGCTTGTTTTTCAATTGCATTAAAAAGAAAATCACACCATTTTTCCCAGTCATTATTTTCTGAAACATTTCTCATTGTATTAATATATTCATCCTTGTTTTCTTCTAAATAGCCACTAATATAAAAGTAGGGTACAGAAATTGTTCCAGATGACCAAAGCAATAAAGTTATCAGCATTCGTCCAATTCTTCCATTTCCGTCTTGGAATGGATGTAATGCTTCAAATTCTAAATGAATCAAAGCTGTTTTTATTAGTATCGGATCTGAGCTGTTATTAATATAATCAAATAATTTTTCTAATCCATCATTAAGTTTTTCCGGACTTACAGGGATAAATAGTACCTTCTGTTTTATTTTGTCTACCAGATAATTCTGTTCAGTTTTGTATTGACCAGGAGATTTTTGTGTGCCTCTACCAAAAGATAGTAGCTGTTGATGTATTGATTTAACTAAATGTTGGGAGAGAGGATATTCATCAATCATTGCTTTTTGAGCATTTAATAAAGCTCGTTGATATAAGATTGTTTCATAAATTTCGGAACGTACGTTCTTTGCCTCTTCTGAATCATTTTCACTATCCGCCTCAAATTTTAGAATTTCATCCATTGTACTAATGGTTCCTTCCATTCTTGATGACATAACTGCTTCTTGATTTCTTAACGGTGCCAGAAGGATTTCACTATTATGTATATTCTTAAGCATTTGATCATATCTAGCCAACGAATCTGTTGCTTTTAATAGTGATTTCATTACCCTACTATAGTCTAATTTAGAAGGGGGGAACTTGTCATAGTGATACCGAACGGCATTATTAAAGTCCATAAAAGCTTAATTTAATGTAAAAATATGAATAAATATTTCACTCAAACAACTTAGAAGTATAAAAAAGTGATAAAATGATAAACAAAATAGGTTGACGTACATATATGTTGATCAAGGTTTTTTGATTGTCAAAATCATCGAAAAGTGATAATCAAGAGTGTTTGATGTTAATAGATTAGGGTCAAGGTTATTTGATAATCATTATTAGGTATAGCTGATATTCAAATTTTTTAATTACCTACAATGGATCCGATTATGAAAAGTAGGGCGGACTTTGCAAATAAGCACAAACCTTAGATCTAGTGCGATTCGCCCTATTATTTATATACACTGTTACGTGTTGTTTTTTTAGAATAGCGAATATCCAAATATTATTGATAATGTTTTGTATTCTGAGTTCCAAGATAAATAGTTCCCTAAAATTTCTCTGTTGGTTTGATATCTAATCTCTAAACTATATCTATCATTTTGTTTGTAACCAATTCCCATAGCTAAGTTATTTCTTGTCTCAATTTCTAATGAATTTAAATTTGAACCATCATTTCTGGTAAATTCAATTGATGATTTTGAACTTAAATCAAAGATGTAAGAAGCATTTATAAAAATTTTAGAATTATTATTTAGATAGAAATAATGTCTTAAACCTACAGGGACTTCAACGGAACTGTAATCAACATTTGCTATTAATACTCCTCCAGAAATATTATTTACATTAGTTGTTTTTTGGGACTTGAAACTTTGATAAGTTGGCTCAATTGCAATTGCCCATTTGTTTTTATTAAAAGGCAAAATAAACTCAGCCTCTAATCCAAAACCAAACCCTATTTTATTTTCAAAATCAGTATCTCTAGAATTAGAGACAGAGTTTTGTATTGTTAATGAAGAACTATTTAAACGAGGTCTGATTGTCAAATTAAAAAAATCTCCTTTTTGTTCTGATTCGAAATTAATTAATTCGCTATTATGGCATTTATTGTATTCAGTAAAAAATCGCACTAAACTATTTTTCTTATATTCTATATTTTCAATTTTACTCGTTTTGAAATTTGGACATTTCAAATCAACAAATAACTGTTGTCTAAATCTGTTATTTGTGCCAATATTATTCTCAGTGATATAACTTTTGAAGATTAATTGTTCAATATTAGAGTTCTCATTATTATAAAAATATCTTCTTAAGTTTCTATCAATGTATTGATATAAAGTAGCCTTACCTTCAACTAATACTTTTAAAAAAAGATCTTCTTTTTTAAATATAGGATTTTTGTCATTACTTAAATTCTTGATGTTCTCACTAGACCTGTCAATATTTACACTACTTCTTACATATTTTGAAATATTATCAATACCAAATTCTTTAATGGTTTTTATAGTTGTTTTTTTAGATTCACTATTTTCGGATAGTTTATATTCAAATTCAGTTGGATTATTTTTCCAATCAATATTTTTTATTAGACAATTAATTTTTTGATTCGTATTATCAATGTAATATCCTTTTTGAAAAGAGATTTGTGAATAGCAATTAAGACTTAAAATTGTTATCAAAAGAAATAAAATTCTTTTTTTCATCATTATTATAATTTGTTAATATTTGTATAGTTGAGTTTAAATAACACACAGCTAGTGTATATCCGCAGTATTGGGTTTATTTATATTATATATTATTTGTTTTTATTCGTGTTAAGTTGTTGTTTTTTCAGTGATTTGACCTTTAACAATTACATCTAATGGGCTTTTGATATTTGCAAGAGATTTTCTATTTATAAGCGTATAAGTCTCCATTGTTTTTGATTTTCCAAATCTGGGTAATACCTGAATAAGGCTGATATCGATACACTTAATCCATAATGGAATAGCTGAGGAATAAAAAAGAAACCATAGACTTGTCATGGCAGTAGTAGGATTTGGGTAGTTCAATATAGGCGTTTTGCTTCAAACAGCAATAGAAGAAGTTCCTTCTTAGGGCAGTAAAGACAAGGTATAACAGAGTTTGTTTACTATATTTATTAATGTTTGTTAAAGCAAACTGACATTCCTGTAGTCGGTAAAAAAAAGGAATTAGGGCGTATTGCGGATATGCGCCAGATGGTGAAGTCCGTGCCATGCGTAGAGCGCCAAAACCGTACCCAAGGGGTAGTGTTTATCCCGAGCGGAGTGATAGTACTGTCTATCAAATTGATTGGGCTCTAAGGTCTCTATAAGGTTAGTCCATCGCTGGTGAATGCCTTTAAGGATATGCATACTGCTTCCCACATCGGTGTTAACAGCATCGGGCATTTCGGCCCATTGGTCTTGGTCGTAGTCTAAAACAGCTGGTGTGTCTTGGGTCAAAGCCAGTTTAAAACGGGTATAGGAGTGAATATGGCTGTCGGCCAAGTGGTGGATCAATTGACCGATTTTCCAACCTCCAGGGCGATAGGGCTTTTGGAAATCTTCGGCTTGGAGGGACTGGATTTGTTCCTCTAATTGTGTAGGAAAATTCCTTATTTGTTGGGTATAAAGCTTGATTTGCTCATCACTGAGTCGATCTACCCATTGAAATCTACCGATGGGAAATTTTAGATTTTCAAGCGTGGCTTCGTCCATTATTCTTCGTTGATGGGTGTGGGTTTTTTACGGAAAGACAATGCCAACAAAGCAATTCCTAAGGCGATAAAAGGCAGGCTGAGCCATTGTCCTGTTGAGAACATGGGCATCATTTTTTCAAATCCTCCTTGACTTTCTTTGACATATTCTACTAAGAATCGGATGCTGAACAGTCCGATAAAGAAAAGCCCCAATAGAAATCCTCCTTGGTCTCTAAATCGGCTATTGTAGAGCTTTCGGAGAACAAAAAACAGCAGTAAATATCCAAAGGCTTCATACATTTGGGCGGGGTAGCGGGGCAGTACTTCCCCTCTGTTTTCGAAGACCACTCCAAAATTGGAACCGGTATATTTTCCTACAATTTCGGAATTAAAAAAGTTTCCAGTTCGGACAAAAAAACCACCGATGGCAACAGGTATGGTCAGTCGGTCGAGGATCCAGATCAAGGGTTTGAATTTATACATTCGTTGGTAGAGGGATATCCCGATTAGAATTCCAATGGTAGCGCCATGACTGGCCAATCCTCTAAAACCGATAAAGGAGTATCCACCGTCTGCTTTTTCCTTGATGGGGAGAAGTATTTCGATCAGGTGGTTTTGGAAGTAGTCCCAATTGTAGAAAAATACTTCCCCCAACCTTGCACCCAATAGTGTAGAAACCACCATATAGATAAAAAGAGGTTCCAAATATTTTTGATCCACTTTTTCTTTGATGAACATCTTTTTGTAAAGTCGCAAGCCCAAAAGGAATGCGATGATAAACATAAGACTGTAAATGTGTATCCCAAAACCACCGATTTCGAATAGTTTTTCGTTGGGAGCCCAGTTGAATTTTAAAAAGGTCATAGTTTTTACAATTGTGGTTTAAAAGTAATACAATTCTCAAAGAATTGCATTTAGAGAAATGTTAAGGAACGGGATCATAGCCACTTTTTCCCCAAGGGTGGCATTTAGCAATTCTTTTAAGGGTCAAATAAAATCCTTTAAAGAGACCGTGACGGCGAAAAGCTTCCAGTCCGTAGTGGGAACAAGTTGGCGAAAAGCGACAAGAGGGGGGGAGAAGAGGTGAAATCAGAAGTTGATAGCTTTTGATGAGGAATACAAAAGGAAAAATCAAAACCTTTCTCAGCATCTCTCTAATTGAGTGTAAACTGGGTTCCTTCTTTACCGTCCTTCAATTGAATACCGTATTCCAAGAGTTGATCTCTGATTCGGTCGGAGGTTGCAAAATCCTTGTTTGATCGGGCGTTGTTTCTTAGTTCGATCAACAGGCTGATGGTCTGGTTGAGCGTCTCCTCAGTGGCATCACTCGACTTTTGCTCTGGGGCTATTCCCAATACGTCGTGGATGAACACGGCCAACATTTTGGTAAGGGTTTCCCATTGGGATTTGTCAATGGGGTGGTCTTTGTGCAAGACCAGATTAATGAATTTAACTGCTTCGAAAAGTTGCGCGATCAACAATGGACTGTTGAAGTCATCGTCCATGGCGGCATAGCATTTTTTTAACCACTGATCGGTATCAAAGTCTCCAGCTTTTTCACCGGGACTGACTTTGGCCAGTTTTCCTACCGCTTCCATCAATCTATTATAACCTTTTTCGGAGGCATCTAGAGCGTCTTCACTAATGTCCAAAATACTAGTGTAATGGGCTTGTAACATAAAGAAACGCACCACCTGAGGGCTGTAGGGTTTTTGGAACATGTCATTGTTGCCCGTAAACATGTCCATAGGAAGAATGTTATTTCCAGTGGATTTGGCCATTTTTTTCCCGTTGAGGGTCAACATATTGGCGTGTAGCCAGTATTTGACAGGGGGGTGTTTGTGTATGGCCTGTGCTTGGGCAATTTCGCATTCGTGGTGAGGAAATTTCAGATCCATCCCACCACCGTGGATATCAAAGGAAGCTCCGAGGTATTTGGTACTCATGGCGGTACACTCCAAGTGCCAACCAGGGAAACCATCACTCCAGGGGGAGGGCCAACGCATGATGTGTTGGGGTTCGGCTTTTTTCCAAAGGGCAAAGTCTTGCGGATTGCGTTTATCACTTTGTCCGTCAAGGGTACGGGTGTTGTGAATCAATTCTTCGATCTTGCGACCACTCAATTGTCCGTAGTGATGAGCTTCGTTGTATTTCAAAACGTCGAAATAAACCGATCCATTGATTTCATAGGCAAACCCTGCTTCGAGAATCTCTTTGATGAGTTCGATTTGTTCAATAATATGACCCGTTGCGGTAGGTTCGATCCCCGGGGGGAGGGTATTAAATTTTTCTAGGATTTGGTGAAAATCTACGGTGTAGAATTGTACCACTTCCATGGGTTCAATTTTTTCGATTCGCGCTTTTTTGGCGATACGATCTTCCCCCACATCTTCGTCGTTTTCGAGGTGGCCCGCATCTGTAATGTTCCTGACATAGCGAACTTTATATCCCAGATGTTTGAGATAACGATAGATCAAATCGAAAGAAATAAAAGTCCTGCAATTGCCCAAATGGACATTACTGTAGACTGTTGGACCACAGACATACATTCCTACACTGCCGGGATTGAGTGGCTCAAAAGCTTCTTTTTTTCCACTTAGGGAATTTAAAACGACGAGGGAGTTGTCGATCAAAACTCAGTTTCTAATTTAATGTAATCCAAAAATTCTCTCTTGATTTCTTTTTCTTTAAAGCGACCGCCAAACTCGGAGGTAACGGTGCTACTACTGATGTCGCTGATGCCTCTGGAATTGACACAAAGGTGTTTGGCGTCGATGACACAGGCTACATTATCGGTTTTTAATATTTTTTGGAGTTCTTCCACGATCTGAAGGGTTAAACGTTCCTGCACCTGGGGGCGTTTGGCAAAGTAATCAACGATTCTGTTCATTTTGGAGAGACCTACCACCGTTCCATTAGAGATATAGGCTAGGTGGGCTTTACCAACAATGGGAAGCAGATGGTGTTCGCAAGTGGAGTAGAGGGTGATGTTTTTTTCGACCAACATCTCACCATACTTGTATTTGTTTTCGAAGGTGGAGGCTTTGGGTTTGTTGTCAGGATGTAGCCCACTAAAAATTTCATTGACAAACATTTTGGCTACCCTCCTAGGGGTTCCTTTAAGGCTGTCGTCAGTTAGATCCATCCCCAAAATATGAAGTACTTCCTGAATTTTTTCTTCAATGAGTAATGTCTTTTCGGTATTACTCCTTTCAAAGGCATCGGGACGAAGTGGGGTCTCCTTGGAGCCCGGTTGGTGCTGATCGCCCATTTCATCCAATTGCTCCGTCAGTAATTTTTCTAATTTCATAGCTGTAAAAGAGGTACAAAGATAGTTATTTATCCATTAATGGTCATGGAACTTTACCCCCTAGAGGGGTTTTTGCTTCACTAGAGTTTAAAGGAATAGGAAACCAAAAATTGAATTTGATCTTTGTTGAGCTGAATGGAATCATTCAAGCCGTCTTGATACATCAATTCAGAATGCTGATATTCTATATTAGAAAGCGAAAAGTTCAGTATACTGGCTCCAAAATCATACCCCAAACCAAAGGTAGTACCTTTGCTGAGATCAAGAGCGGTTTTGTTGATGTTCTCTTGGTTGAAATAACCAGCACGCAAGCTCAATCGATCTATCCGGTATTCTCCTCCAACTCTAAGAGTTCCTGCCGACTTTAATGTTGTTTCGATTCTCTTATTTTGATAGATAAAGTTGTCATCTCCATTGCCAATGTCAAAAGAGGTATTTTGATAGTTGACCCGATCGTACTGAAAACTGATCAAACCCTTAGTGCCAAAAACATAGGCCAAACCTCCAGACAATCGGGAAGGAATGGACAGTTTGTATTCATATATGTTAGTTACCTGAGGATCAATAGTATCCAAACCGCTATTTTTGGCGGAGGAGATGAACTGTCTCAACTCATCTATCATTTCATACCATACAGGACTTTGGTAACTGAGTCCTAATCTTATGTTATTATTGGGTTTGTAGATGGCACCCAACTGAAAAGAAAAACCCTCTCCAGTGGTTAGAAGCTCATTTTCAAATTCGGTGCTTCTAAAGTTAGAACCTGAACCGTAGTTGTATTCCAACAAATTGTCAATTCTCTTGAATCTCGAGTTGTGGAAATTCACGTTGAAGCCCAGATATAGACTTTGACGGTATTGGGTTGCCATAGAAATGCTGTTTTTACTGTTTTTACCACTATGAGTAACAAAAAAGTCGTGATCGACTGCTTGGCCTTGAGGGTTGCTGTTGGAGTAATATAGGGAATTACTGTCCTCATATTCTTCAGGACTAATTAAATATCCTTGATAACCCAAGAAAGCCTGTTGGCTTCCATATCCAAAATTTTCCCCTAAATATTTGTAGGATTGAGGCAGAGGTTCGTTGTCATAAGTTTTAATTTGAGAAAAAGGGACTCCATCGGCAAAAAACAGGAAGTAGTCGTCCAAGCTTTTGTTGGAGTTGGTTCCTATTGCATTAAACTTATCATTAAAAATCTGTGTATTTTGGAAATTGAAAGCGAAGGTCAGTTTTGGGAAGTCACCGGTCGATGTGTCGTTCAGAACAAACACCATTCCAAATTGATCGAAATCCATTGATCTGGAATCAACATTGTTATTGTTGCCCATATAATTGGCGTTGACTTTGTTGTCCAAATTGTTCAGAGTAACTCCTATTTCAGAGTTGAGAAATACGGCTGCTGCTGCAGGGTTGTCATTTATGGCTGAAAAATCTCCACCTAAGGCATTGAATGCACCTCCCAAGGACACATATCGGGCTGAACCTTTTAATTCAGTACGGGAATAGCGTAAAATGTCATCAATAGATTGAGCATATGATGCCGATGTGTATAAAAATATCATTAGAACATGAGGGATGAATTTTTTCATGTGTTTATTTTTTAAAATTTATGGTGTCTTTATATAACTTCTGACGATTTAAAATACCACTAACCTGTGTGATTAACAATAGTTTTAATCGTGTCGGTTTCAATAGTCGTTAAATAATAATTCTACATTACCTTCCCCTAGAACCGCTACTGCTTCGGCTACTGGAACCTCTGGAACCTGAACTATAGCTTGAGGTACGCCCCCCACTGGAATAAGATCGAGAGGAGCTATTGCTTCGTCCCGAATTATAATTACTCCTGCTTCTTGATGAGTAATTAGAGTTGGATTGCGATCTGTTGTTGTAGCTAGAGTTTTGATTGGATTTGGTGTTGGCATTACGGGTTACTTGTGAATTGGCTCTACTGGTGGTTTGACTTGGAGGTCTTCTGCCTTCGTTGTAACGGGAGGAATAACTGGCTGGGTCAGTATTTACCCCGTTGTAATTGTTACTCCTAGAACTGTCGGATCTGCTGAAATTTTGATCAGATCTTCCCCCTCTGGAGTTGTTGGCATTGGCATATCGTCCAGAACCCCTAGAATAGGGAGAACGGGCAAAGCCACGATCATATCGGTTACCGTAATACCCTCTATAGCCATAGCGGTATGGAGAACCAAAATAGGGATAGCCATAATACCCATATCCAAAACGATAATAGGGATCGTAAAAGCTCAGCCCCCAATAGGGTCGATAAAACCCTCTGTTGAAGAAGAAAGGACTGTAATTCCAAAAGGGATCATAAAAGGAATTGTGAAAACCCCAATTGAAATTAAAATATCCCCAAGGGTTGTTGTTGATATAATAGACTTCTGTTCTGCTGGTGCGATCTCCCCAAGGAGCTTGAGAGTTTACACGTACATTACTGTTGCCATTGTTACTGCTGTAGTTATCAGTATCGGTGTAGACATAGTTTTGAGGATCATCCAATGAGGAGTAATCGTCGGAAATATTATTGAAATAGTCTTTGTAGTAAACCCCTTTGGTATTGGTTTGGGGTTTTTCGGGTTTTGTCTTGACCGCAACTTCTCCTCCATAAATACCATCTGATGCATAGTAGGACACCCCCTGATAACTTCCACAAGAAAATAAAGTGGAAATGAGAAAAAGACTGGTTAATAAGTGGTGCGATTTTAAATTAAGTTTTGTTCTCATAGTAGATGGTTATAGGAATGAAACACAAACAAAAAAATAGTAGTTTTGTGTTTCATAATTAATATAAACATACAGAAAACAAATTCTGTGCCAAACTTTAAGTGGGAAAAAAATTAACTAGCAGATCAGAAGATTATTCGAAGTGGTATAACGAGTTGGTTGTTATGGCCGATTTGGCAGAAAACTCAGCAGTTCGGGGTTGTATGGTGATCAAACCTTATGGTTATGCCATCTGGGAAAAAATGCAATCGGAATTGGATAAAATGTTTAAGGCCACCGGCCATCAAAACGCGTATTTCCCCTTATTTGTTCCCAAGAGTTTGTTTGAGGCTGAGGAAAAAAATGCCGAGGGATTTGCCAAGGAGTGTGCTGTGGTTACTCATTACCGATTGAAAACCGATCCTAACGATAGTACAAAATTGATCGTTGATCCTGATGCCAAACTGGAAGAGGAATTGGTGGTCAGACCCACCAGTGAGGCCATCATCTGGAATACCTATAAAAACTGGATACAGTCCTATAGGGATTTACCCATATTGGTCAACCAGTGGGCCAATGTGGTGCGATGGGAAATGCGTACACGTTTGTTTTTGCGTACTGCCGAGTTTTTGTGGCAAGAAGGTCATACAGCACATGCGACCAAAGAAGAGGCTCTTGAAGAAACCCGATTAATTAATGGATTGTATGCCGATTTTGCCGAAAACTTTATGGCCATTCCGGTAGTGCAGGGTCTCAAGTCGGAAAGTGAGCGGTTTGCTGGAGCAGAGGAGACCTATTGTATCGAAGCACTGATGCAAGATGGCAAGGCGTTGCAAGCTGGAACCTCCCACTTTTTAGGTCAAAATTTTGCCAAAGCTTTTGATGTTAAGTTCGCCACCCAGTCTGGTGGTTTAGAATACGTTTGGGCCTCATCTTGGGGTGTCTCTACTCGACTGATGGGAGCGCTGATCATGACCCATAGCGATGACAATGGTTTGGTTTTACCCCCCAATTTGGCTCCCATACAGTTGGTGATTGTCCCCATTTACAAGGGACTGGATCAACTCGAAGCCATTTCTGTTGTGGCCAATCAAATCAAGGAAGAACTTGAGGCAGTTGGGATTTCTGTTAAATATGACGACAGAGATAATTTTAAGCCAGGCTATAAGTTCAACGACTATGAAATGAAGGGGGTTCCACTGAGAATTGCCATTGGTCCTAGGGATATGGAGAATAAGGTAGTGGAATTGGCCCGAAGAGATACTTTGGAGAAAAATTCAGTTCCACTGGACGGATTAACGGATCACATTCAAGCGACGCTGGCTGAAATGCAAGTCAACCTTTTCAATAAAGCACTGAAATTTAGAGAGGATCACATCACAGAGGTGGACGACTTTGATGAGTTTCAATCCGTATTGACAAATAAAGGTGGTTTTATTTCTGCCCATTGGGATGGGACGTCAGAAACAGAAGAGGCGATCAAAAAGCAAACCAAAGCAACCATAAGATGTATTCCATTGACTGAAACCCCAAACGAGGGTAAATGTGTTTATTCTGGCAAATCCTCCTCCCAAAGAGTGTTTTTTGCGAAATCGTATTAAGAGCTCCTTATTTTTTTATTGTTGCACTCTCACTTGGTTTTTGGGTTGTATAATAATTTTTTTAAGTGTACATTTGCGCACTGAAAATAATGGCCCGTTCGTCTATCGGTTAGGACGCCAGGTTTTCATCCTGGAAAGAGGGGTTCGACTCCCCTACGGGCTACAAGCTTTTAAAATAGTTATATGGCAAATCACAAGTCTGCATTAAAGAGAATTCGTTCAAACGACAAAAAGCGTTTGCGCAATAGATTTCAACACAAAACCGCAAGAAATGCGATTCGTAAGTTGAGAAGTTTGACCACCAAAAAAGAAGCCAATAAGGAGTTTCCTGAAGTTGTTTCTTTGGTGGATAAGTTGGCGAAAAAGAATATCATTCACGCAAATAAAGCGGCCAATATTAAGTCCAAGTTGGCCAAGTTTGTTGCCTCTCTTTAAACCGAATAATTTATTGTATATAAAAGCCTTCCAATTGGAAGGCTTTTTTTGTGTTACGAGTTCATTGAAATGAGGAACTCTTCGTTGTTTTTTGTCTTGACAAATCGGTCATTGATGAACTCCATGGCCTCAACAGGATTCATGTCTGCCAGATATTTTCTCATGATCCACATCCGTTTAATGTTATTTTCGTCAAGCAATATATCATCTCGACGGGTACTGGAAGATATCAAATCAATAGCAGGGAATATTCTTCGGTTGGCAATTCTGCGATCGAGTTGCAGTTCCATGTTTCCCGTACCTTTAAACTCTTCAAAAATCACCTCATCCATTTTGGACCCTGTTTCAGTCAATGCAGTAGCGATGATGGATAAGGATCCTCCACCTTCAATGTTTCGAGCCGCTCCGAAGAACCTTTTGGGTTTGTGGAGTGCGTTGGCATCTACCCCACCACTGAGGATTTTCCCTGAGGCTGGTTGGACAGTATTGTAGGCCCTCGCCAATCGGGTAATGGAATCGAGTAAAATCACCACATCATGGCCACATTCGACCATTCTTTTGGCTTTTTCGAGTACAATATTGGCCACCTTTACGTGTCGATCTGCAGGCTCGTCGAAGGTAGAAGCTACTACTTCACCGTCAACGTTTCTTTGCATGTCGGTTACCTCTTCTGGTCTTTCATCGATCAAAAGGATCAGTTGGTAAACTTCGGGGTGATTGGCCGCAATGGCATTGGCAATGTCTTTGAGGAGCATGGTCTTTCCCGTTTTGGGTTGTGACACGATCATTCCCCTTTGCCCTTTTCCTATAGGAGAGAACAAGTCAATGATTCTCGTAGATATGGTACTTTGTTTTTCGGCGATATTGAATTTTTCTTCTGGGAATAGGGGAGTTAAATGTTCGAATGATACTCGATCTCTTACAACTTTTGGATCGAGACCATTGATTTTATCTACCTTAATCAGTGGGAAATATTTTTCACCTTCTTTGGGAGGGCGAACAGTTCCCAATACGGTATCTCCAGTTTTGAGTCCAAACAATCGAATTTGGGATTGTGAAACGTACACATCGTCGGGAGAGGAAAGATAGTTAAAGTCGGAAGACCTAAGAAAACCATAGCCTTCTTGCATCATTTCCAGTACCCCTTCCGTATTGATTATGCCCTCGAATTCGAAATCGGGTTCACGGTAACGGTTCCGATTGTCTCGGTTGTGATTGACCTCATGGTGTTCTTTTTTCTTTTTGAGGTTATTGGGTTTACCGTTGTGATGGTTTTGTTTGTGTTGTTGTTGGTGATGATGTTCTTTCTTCTCCGATTTGGGTTGCTCAATTTTGTCCTCAGTTTTAACCTTTTTATGGTCAATGGCCTTTTTTTCAGGCTTTTCCTTTTCTTGAACTTTAGCAATAGGCTCAGCTTTTTCCTTTATGGAAGGCTTGACTTCAATATCATCACCCGGAGCTGCGGCTACCGTATCAATGATTTGATAGATGAGTTCCATTTTTTTGAGTCCAGTAATCCTTTTGACTCCAAGGGCTTTTGCAATTTCCTGTAATTCAGGAAGTTTTTTACTTTTTAGCGTGGCTATCTCGTACATTAGATGAGATTAAAGATAAATTTGTGAGAAATAAATGAAAGATAGAGTTTGAAAGTGCGGAGATATTAGTGTGCTCCACAGGCAATATTACAAATTTTATTTCTAATTTAGGATTTTAATGAAAAAACTTAAGTTTTTAAATTTAAGCCCATGATCCAACGCATTCAGACAGTTTTTTTGTTATTGATCTCAATCGCATCAGGTTTTGGTTTTTTTTTCTTACCAACTTTAGATTTGTCCTATTTAGAGTCTGCGGTTCCCATTCCATTGAAGTCCTATCTCATTTTGAGTGCATCTACCGCGTTTTTGACCCTGCTTTTGTTTAAAAACAGGAAAATCCAATTGATGATAAACCGCATACACTTCATTATTCATGTTGCTTTGTCAGTTTTCTTGATCTACGGATTGTTCAATACGGTTGATCTTAACCCTTTTTTGGTCTGGTTGATGGTGCCTTTTCTAAGTTTGATATTGTTGATCTTGAGCAGTATGTCAATCCGAAAGGACGAGGATTTGATCCGTTCTATTGATCGCTTGCGATAAGCGATCCACGTAGGCCCAATTCTATGGCTTCGAGTTTTTCAATTTTACCATCATTGAGTTCAAACCGCAATAGTGTCCTTATTTTATGAAAACCTTGAATTCCACAAGCTCCAGGATTCATGTGTAATAGATTGTTTTTGCGGTCCTGAATTACTTTAAGAATGTGAGAGTGCCCGCAGATATAGAGTTGTGGTTTTTCTGTTAAGATGAGTTTTTTTACCCTTGCATTGTACCTTCCTGGATAGCCCCCAATGTGTGTCATCAAAACTTTTACGCCTTCACAACTGAATATTTGATTTTCGGGAAACTGACTTCTCAACTGATGGCCATCTATATTTCCATAAACTCCTTTGAGTGTTTTCAAACGTGAAATCCCATCTGCTACAGTGGTTGTTCCAATATCTCCAGCGTGCCAAACCTCATCGGCATCATCGATGTATTTGATGATTTTATGATCCAAATGACCGTGTGTATCGGAAAGTAGTAGGATTTTTTTCAAAATGATTCATTAAATAATGATCAAAGATATTTGAATTTTCACTTCCAAAGACTTTAGCAGTATTGTTTCCTAAAACAATATCTTTGTACTGACAATGGAGTCAAAACGATATTTTATTGAGTTAGCCTACAACGGATCTGCCTATCACGGTTGGCAACGACAACCCAATGCCATCAGTATACAGCAAGTATTAGAAGAAGCACTGAGTAAGCTGAAAAGGAAAAGTATCAGTTTGATGGGGGCGGGAAGAACCGACACTGGCGTCCATGCCCGACAGATGTTTGCGCATTTTGATGTAGTGGAGGAAATTGCCAATCCCCAAGAACTTGTTTTTCTTTTAAACGGTTTTTTGAAAGATGACATTGCCATCAAAGCCATCAGAAGGGTTCAGTCCGATGCCCATGCTCGTTTCGATGCTACAGCTCGTGATTATGAATACCATATATCAACGGCCAAAGATCCTTTTAACGCTCCATTGCATTATTACCTCAAAAACAGCCCTGATGTTGAATTGATGAACCAAGCGGCCAAGATTCTTCTATTGCATGAAGATTTTCAGTGTTTTTCCCGTTCAAATACCGATGTAAAAACTTTTCTTTGTAATATCAAAAATGCGACTTGGCATCAAGAGGGTTCTTCATTGTTATTCTCCATCTCTGCCAATCGATTTTTAAGAAATATGGTTCGGGCCATTGTTGGCACACTTTTGGAAGTAGGTTACAAAAAAAGAGAAGTGAAGGATATAGAAAAGTTGATCAAAAGTAAAGATAGGGGAGAGGCTGGATTTTCTGCTCCTGCCCAGGGTCTATATCTGAGTCGTATTGAGTATCCTGATAACATTTTTATAGACTGATGGCAAAGGAAAAAGGGAAAATTTTCGATCTTAAATTATTTTCAAAGTTAATCTTCTATGTAAAGCCCTACAATAAGACCTATTACTTTGTGATGATTTCTGCCATACTGTTGGCTGGTTTTTCTGCACTGACTCCTTATTTGTTGAAAATTACGGTCGATGATTACATCCGTCCTAAGAATTACGATGGTATGGTCTTTTTGATTGGGTTAATGTTGGGTGCTCTATTGTTAGAGGTAATCTTTCAATTTTTGTTTGTCTATTATGCCAATTGGTTGGGACAAAACGTCATCCGTGATCTAAGGGTAGTATTGTTCAAGAAGATCATAGGGTTTAAGATGGCCTATTTTGATCAATCTGCCGTAGGAAGATTGGTAACTCGAGCTGTGAACGACATAGAGACCATAGCGAGTATTTTTTCTCAAGGCTTGTTTATGATCATTGCCGATTTGCTAAAAATGGGTGTGGTGATCGTTATTATGTTGGCCATTGACTGGGAGCTTTCCCTAATTGTTTTCTCAATTCTTCCCGTCATCTTGTACGCCACGAGACTCTTTCAAAAATCTATGAAGACTGCTTTTGAGGAAGTTCGTCTTCAGGTCGCCAATCTGAACTCTTTTGTTCAGGAAAGGATTACGGGAATGCAAATTGTGCAGTTATTTCACCGTGAAAAAATCGAATACGATTATTTTGTGTCCATTAACGAAAAGCACAAAAATGCTTGGTTGAAAACCGTGTGGTACAACTCAATATTCTTTCCTATTGCTGAAATTTCCTCTTCCATCACTTTGGGCTTGTTGGTATGGTATGGAGGATTGAATGTGGCGGCAGGAGGTTCCATATCTATGGGTACTATCTTTTTGTTTATCCAAATGTCACAGATGCTCTTCCGTCCTTTGCGCCACATTGCGGATAAGTTCAATACCCTACAAATGGGTATGGTTGCAGCCGAGCGTATTTTTAAGATCATCAATACTGAGAGCAAGATCGTTGATGATGGTCAATGGAATCCGCAAAAAATTGAAGGTAAAATTACCATCAAGGATTTGAGCTTTTCTTATGTGAACGACCAAGAGGTCATTCATGGGATTGATTTAGAGATTCAACCTGGAGAAAAAATTGCCATTGTGGGAGCTACTGGTGCTGGTAAATCTACTTTGATCAATTTGCTTTCCAGATTCTACGAATTTGACAAGGGAGAAATATGTCTGGACGATCACTCCATTAAGGATTTTAGGCTCCAATCTTTGCGAAAACATATGGGAATTGTTCTACAAGATGTGTTTTTATTTGCAGACACCATTTTTAACAATATTACCTTACACAACCCAAATGTGACCCGAGCTATGGTACGTGAGGCAGCACAACAGATAGGGGTACACGATTTTATTGAATCCCTTCCTGGAGGCTATGATTACAACGTTAAGGAAAGAGGGGCTATGCTTTCGTCTGGACAACGTCAGTTGATCGCCTTTTTGAGGGTTTATATTGCCAATCCAAGTGTATTGGTTCTCGATGAGGCTACTTCCTCTATTGATTCCCACTCAGAAGAATTGATCAAAAATGCAACCCATAAAATTACCTCTAACAAAACATCCATACTGATTGCCCACCGCCTGTCAACAATCAAAAATGCCGACCGCATTGTGGTAATGGATTCTGGTCATATAGTTGAAGTGGGATCACACAAAGAGCTGTTGAAGATCAAAAACGGATATTACGCACAGTTGTACAAAATTCAATTTTTGGAAGTAGCCGTCTGATCTAAATAGAGAGGTCCTCAATTAGCATTCTCCGAAGATCCTCTGTGTTTTTAAACTTACAGAAAGTTCCGTCTTTGATGTAGGATATTTTTCCAGTTTGTTCAGAAATCACCAGTACTATGGCATCTGTTTTTTCACTGATTCCAATGGCTGCCCTGTGTCGAAGTCCAAATCTTGAGGGAATTGAAGTGGATTCAGAGACTGGGAGAACCACCCGTGTGGCTTTTATAAAATTGTTTTTTACGATAATGGCTCCATCGTGAAGGGGGCTGTTCTTAAAAAAGATGGTTTCCAAAATTGGTGCGCTGACTTCGATGTTGGCTTCGTCTCCCGTATTTTTTAAAAAATCCAAACTGTTTTCTCTTTCGAATACGATGATGGCTCCGGTTTTCTCACTGGCCATTTTATTACAAGCGCTTAACAAAGCAGTCAAATCTATTTTGAGTGACTCCTGGTTTTGATTGAGAAAATTAAAATAACGGATGACGTTTCGCCTAGAGGCAAAATTGGTTGAACCAATCAGGAGTAAAAATTTTCTGATTTCTTGCTGAAAGACTACGATCAATGCAAAAAAACCTACGCTGATGAATTTGCCCAATATGTTACTCAAAACATCCAAGTTGAGAATGTCCGTCAATTTCCAAATCACATAGAAGATGACAATACCGATAAATATATTGATGGCGACTGTTCCTTTAACCAGTCGGTAGGCATAAAAAAGAAGCAAAGCGACCAAAAGAATATCAACAATGTCGATGAAGGTGAAGTCTAGAAAATCAATTTTGTCCAAGGTAGCTTTTTTGTAAAATTATAAAACTATTGTAGGGCTTGCAATAAATCGGCACATTCTTTGGCTTGCTTGACATCGTGAACCCGAAGAATATTTGCCCCTTTGGACAGTGCAATGGTGTTGAGCACTGAGGTTCCATTGAGTGCCTCATCGGGAGTAATGTCCAGTTTTTTGTATATCATTGACTTTCTTGATATGCCTAACAATATTGGAAGTTCTAGGCTATGAAACAACTCTAAATGGTTCATTAAGGTATAGTTGTGTTCCAGTGTTTTTCCGAATCCAAAACCAGGATCTATGATTACATCATTGATTCCGTTGTGGTATGCCTGCTGTACTTTTTCGGAAAAATAATACAAGACCTCTTGAACAACATTTTTATATTGGGGTTTTTTTTGCATGGTTTTTGGTGTTCCCAGAATGTGCATCAACACATAGGGTGCATGATATTTCCCGACGGTTTCCATCATTTTGGGGTCCAACTGCCCCCCAGAAATATCATTGATCATTGCAGCCCCTCTTTTGAGGCATCCCTCTGCCACATCAGAACGGTAGGTGTCAATGGAAAAATACTGTTTGGGGAAAGTTTCAATCAGTTTTTCCAAAATGGGATAAAGTCTTTTTTTCTCTTCTTGTGCGCTAATTTCTTCAGCACCTGGTTTTGTGCTGCAAGCCCCCAGGTCAATAAAGTAGGCTCCTTCAAGAATCATTTTTTCTGTTTGAGCTATGGCACTATCCAATACATTGAATTTTCCACCGTCGTAGAACGAATCTGGTGTCAGATTCAGTATCCCCATGATTTTAGGTTGTCTTAGATCAATTAACTCCCCTTTGATATTGATGGTCATGCTATAACTTAAATAGTTTTCAAACTTTTATTAATGCCCTTTATAGAGTAAAAAAAATTATCGAAATTTACGCCAAAGATAAATAAACCCATGACATCCACCCCTGAACAGTATCAAAGGGTAATGAAGAACTGTAAGTCACTCTTTGCCAAGAAGATGACGGATTACGGAAGCGCTTGGCGCATACTCCGCCTTCCTTCATTGACAGATCAAATTTTTATCAAGGCTCAGAGGATTAGGGGTTTGCAAACCAATGCTACTCAAAAAGTAGATGAGGGTGAAGTCTCCGAATTTATTGGAGTCATTAACTACTCTCTTATGGCATTGATTCAAATTGAGTTGGGTGTTTCTGACACCCCCGATTTGAATACAGAGGAAGCCTTGTTGCAGTATGAAAAGCAGGCTGCAGTAGTTTTTGAGTTGATGAAGGCCAAAAACCACGATTATGGTGAGGCTTGGCGAGATATGCGTGTAAGTTCTCTTACCGATCTGATTTTACAAAAATTGATGCGGGTCAAGCAAATAGAAGGCAATGATGGCAAAACCTTGGTCAGTGAAGGTATTGACGCCAATTATCAAGACATTATCAACTATGCTGTTTTTGCTTTAATTCACCTAAGGGCTTTTGAGGAATAGATGTTAAGGAACGTACTCTTAAAACTTTTTTATGCTTTTTTAACCCTTTTTGGGGTTGTTAGCTTGGTCTTTTTCCTTTTTAATGTTTTACCAGGAGATCCTGCCCAGATGATGTTGGGCCAGAATGAAAGCCCAGAGCAACTGGCATTGGTTCAAAAAAAATATGGCTTTGATCTTCCTGTTTCTAGGCAATATTTGCTCTATCTCAATGATTTGTCTCCCTTATCCTTGCATTCAACAGATCAAAATGATCTTTCTTTTTTCTCCACCAAAAAATACAGTGCCTTTCCAGTGATTCAAAACCCTCATTATGTTTTGACCCTCAAATGGCCTTATTTGAGAACTTCTTATCAAAAAAGAGGTAAAAAAGTTTCAACAGTAATTGGCGAAACTTTTTCCAATACTTTGATATTGGCTGTGGCCTCAATTTCCATTGCCATTGTATTGGGGATTTTATTGGGGATTGTAGCCACATTATTTTATAATACTTGGATTGATCGCTGGTTACAATTCATCAGCACCCTTGGGATGAGTGTCCCTTCTTTTTTTAGCGCCATTCTTTTTTCCTGGTTTTTTGGTTATTTATACCACCAATATACGGGCTTGAATATGAGTGGAAGTCTATATGAAATGGATGATTTTGGAGAGGGAAGAGAATTGCAATTAAAAAATCTAATCCTACCCGCAGTAGTTTTGGGTATTCGTCCCATAGCCGTGATCATTCAGTTGATGCGCAGTAGTTTGCTCGAAGTTTTGTCTCAAGACTATATCAAAACAGCATATTCTAAGGGGTTGTCAACTTTTCAAGTCATTTTTAAGCACGGGATCAAAAATGCACTTAATCCAGTGGTGACAGTGATTTCGGGATGGTTCGCTTCTTTGCTGGCAGGGGCTGTTTTTGTTGAGTACATCTTTGGGTGGAAAGGAATGGGAAAGGAAATTGTCACTGCACTCAATACTCTAGATATCCCCGTCATCATTGGTATCGTTCTAACATTATCAAGTCTTTTTATATTGATCAACTTGGCGGTAGATTTTATCTACGCTCAGCTCGATCCACAAGTCAAATTACAATAATCAATTATATATTATGAGAAAAAAAATTGTAGCCGGAAATTGGAAAATGAACAACAACAAGCGCGAGACCGCCGAATTGATTCAAGCACTTAAACCCTTGACTTTTTCAACCGATGTCAGGGTGATGATTGCACCGGCCTTTACCCACTTGGTTCAAGCGGAAGAATTGACCCAAGGGAGTCGAATAGAGGTTTTGGCCCAAAACATGAACGCTGCAGAGTCAGGTGCTTTTACGGGCGAGATTTCTGCTGGAATGCTCCACAGTATTGGGATCAATAAAGTCATTTTGGGACATTCAGAACGCAGGGCCTATTACAATGAAACGGATGCCGGACTCAAGCAAAAAGTTGAAACAGCATTGACCCACGACATGGAAGTTGTGTTTTGTTTTGGAGAGGAACTAAACGAGCGCAAAGCAGGAAGTCATTTTGATGTCGTTCAATCTCAACTGGAAACCGCTCTTTTTGATTTGAATCCATCTCAATGGATCAAAATCATTTTGGCCTACGAACCAGTTTGGGCCATTGGAACAGGAGAGACTGCTTCGCCCGAACAGGCGCAAGAAATGCACGCTTTTATCAGAGGTCTTATCGCCTCCAAATACGGTCAGGAATTGGCAGATGATGTTTCTATTCTCTACGGAGGCAGTGTAAAACCAGCCAATGCATCGGCTATCTTTTCTCAGCCCGATGTGGATGGAGGTTTGATCGGTGGTGCTGCGCTCAATGCTGAAGATTTTACGGCTATTATTCAATCGGTATAAATGGCGGTAGCCTATTTGGAAATTGACCTTAGGCTGACACCAACAGCCCCTTGGCGGGAGGTCATGGTGGCCCAGTTGGGACTGTTGGGATTTGAAAGTTTTGTCGATACGCCCGAAGGCTTTAAGGCTTATATCCCTCAAAGCGATTTTAGGGAAAACGATTTTTTACAAATCGATGTTTTCGATATTCAGGGACTTGAGATTGAATGGCAAAGCCAAATTATTCCCCCTAAAAACTGGAACCGCCTTTGGGAGCAAAATTTTTCTCCCATCAGGGTAGGGAATCGCTGTGTGGTCAGAGCCGATTTTCACCCCTCCGAAAAAGCGGAGTATGAACTGGTGATTACTCCTAAAATGAGTTTTGGAACAGGACATCACCAAACCACTCAAATGATGATTTCTTTTTTGTTGGATTTGGACTGTAAGGACAAGTGTGTCTTGGATATGGGAACAGGCACGGGAGTATTGGCCATTTTGGCCGAGAAGAGAGGAGCCAATAGTATTCTTGCCGTTGACAATGACCCTTGGTGTGTGGAAAATACCAAAGAAAATATAGAATTGAATCGCTGTCAGTATATCAGTGCTGAATTGGATGATTCCGTTTCTACGACCAAGAAATTTGATCTTGTTTTGGCCAATATCAACCGCAATGTGCTGCTGGAACAAATTGGAGATTATGGACAAATTTTAACATCAGGAGGGGACTTGTTGTTGAGTGGTTTTTATGTTGTAGATTTGGGTATAATTCGAAACACTTGTGAAGCAGAAGGATTTAGATTTATTCGTAATTTTGAACAAAACGGATGGGTTGCGGCCCATTTTAGCCAATGATGAGTACCGAAAAGCCACAAATCGAAAAAGAAAGTGAAGTAGATGTTCTCACTCAGGTAGAACGAGAACATGAAATCATTCTTTTCAATGATGATGTTAATACTTTTGATCACGTCATCAAATCCCTAGTGGCCTTTTGTGATCATACCTACGAACAGGCAGAACAATGTGCCTATATTGTTCATTACTCAGGAAAATGTGTTGTAAAAACAGGTTCATATGAAGAATTGGAACCCATTTGTCTCAAATTATTGGAGGCACAACTATCTGCTGAAATTCATTGATATTTCTGTTTAACATTTTTCCATTTTTTTATAACAAAATAAAACCCGAAATTTGTGTTATGAATATTAAAACCCTATTTATTTCATTTATTTTTTTAATCAATCTTGGTTTTTGCCAAAACGATAACACTATGGATCAGACTATCTATCAATTTAAGGTTAAAGACATTGAAGGAAAAACCTTTGATTTTGAAAATTTAAGAGGAAAAAAAATCATGATTGTCAATACGGCTTCCAAATGTGGCCTGACTGGACAATACAAAGGACTTCAAAAGCTTTACGACCGATACAAGAACAGTGGTTTTGTGATCGTTGGGTTTCCTGCCAATGACTTTTTATGGCAAGAGCCAGGAAGTAATAAAGAGATTGCTGCCTTTTGTGAGAAAAATTATGGAGTTACTTTTCCAATGATGAGTAAGATCACCGTCAAGGGGAATGAAATGCACCCCCTGTATCAATTTCTTACACAGGTTCGCAAAAACGGTTACAAAAGCTCTACTGTTTCCTGGAATTTTCAAAAATATTTGATCGGTACAGATGGAAAACTTTCCAAAATCATCACCCCCAGAACAGCTCCTATGAGCGAAGAAGTGGTCAATTGGGTGGAGGAAGATGTAATGGCCGTTAATGAAAGTCTATGAAATTAGATCTTCTAGCCTTTGGTGCCCATCCCGACGATGTAGAATTGGGTTGTGGGGGTACCATTGCCAAAACCATCGCTGAGGGTAAAAAAGTAGGTATTGTCGACCTCACTCAAGGTGAAATGTCTACCAGAGGTACGCCCCAACTCAGGGCACTAGAATCTCAGGCAGCCGCAGATATCTTAGGTGTTAGTTTTAGAGAGAATCTCAATTTTAAAGATGCTTTTATTGTTAACGACCATAAGCATCAAATGGAAGTGATCGCTGTATTGCGAAAATATCAACCCAAAGTTGTATTGTGTAATGCCATTAGGGATCGTCATACCGATCATGCCAAAGCATCAGATTTGGTAAGTCAAGCCTGTTTCTTAAGTGGATTGAGACGAATTGAAACACATGACGGGGAAGGAAATCCTCAAACCGCTTTTCGACCTCAGCATGTTTTTCACTACATACAATGGGAAGAACTCACTCCCGATTTTGTAGTGGATATATCGGGATTCTTACCGAAAAAGATGGAAGCCATCCGCGCTTTTAAAAGTCAGTTCTATGACGAAAAGGAGGAAGGCCCCCAAACGCCCATCAGTTCCCTTAACTTTTTGGAGAGTGTAGCATCACGTGCCAAAAACATGGGAAGATTGATCTATAAAGATGCTGCAGAGGGTTTTACAACAGATCGACTCCTTGGGATAGAAAATTTTGATAGCTTACTCTAAAATTAAAACAAAAAGTCATTAAATTTGCCTCCGAATTATGGTGGTTGTAGCTCAGCTGGTTAGAGCGCTAGATTGTGGTTCTAGAGGTCGCCGGTTCGAAACCGGTCTTCCACCCATAAAAAAAGGGTTGCAAAGCGCAACCCTTTTTTATTGTTCTCAAAATAAGACTATTAGAAGGACAGTCCAAAACCGATGTTTCCAATAAACAATCCACTTTCGGATATCCCTGGAATTGCAGGTATGTCTTCTTCAACGGTCTCTGTATATGATGTGGCGTTGTCTTTGGCGGTAAAGTCAACGGTTTTTGGCAGATTACCTAGACCATAACCCAATTCCATTCTAAAGTATAATGTTCCCCCAGTTTTGAGTCCTATTTTTAAATTGGTGGTATTGAGTGATATGTCACCACTTCCTGTACCAGTTCTGCCTCCTTCTAAAGAAACATTGTTAAAGGTGGCCTTTACTTTAAGACTGGAAACACCTACCCCCAAGTAAAGCCCTTTTCCTTTTTCATTAAAATAATAGGCAGCTCCAAATTCGGAAAAACTTAAATCTCCCTCTGTTTCACCGTCATCATGAGAATAACTCGAGTATTCAAAATAAGGCGCCAGATGATTGTTTAGAATGGGGAGGGTGTATTGTGCCCCGACAGAGGCGATGTTGGGAACACCTAACTTAAGTCCTATAGAGAATCTTTTGACTTTGTAATCCAATTGAATTGAATCTTGAATAAAAGAGTTTTCAGAGGTGGTATTTTCTGTAGGGGAGCTGTCTTGGATTTCTTGAGCTTGAGAGAGGCTCAAGATTCCAACAAATGCGATTGTTAAGAGTTTGTTTAATTTCATTTTATAAGATTTGATTTTAATTTTTTAAATGTAATAAATACTTAGGAAATTTTTTGAGAGAGGAAAATTTTATTGATTATTTGAGTTTAATCCTTTCCTTCCTATTGGCCAATTCCCATAGGGTATAAAAAATAAGTTGGGTTCTCTTTTTTAGTAGAGGATAATTGATTTTGTCTGGGGTGTCTCCAGGTTGATGATAGTCCTCGTGGGTGCCATTGAAATAGAAGATAACGGGGATGTTGTTTTTGGCAAAATTGTAGTGATCACTTCGGTAGTAAAAGCGATTGGGGTCGTCGTCGGCGTTAAAAGTGTAGTCTAGCTTCAGTTTTGAGTATTTGTCATTGATGGCCTCCGATATATCGTGTAGTTCTTGACTGAGTTTATCCGATCCTATAAGATAAATGTAATTGGGATCTTTGTCGTCCCTTTTAGGGTCAAGCCTTCCAATCATATCGATATTGAGATTGGCCACTGTTTGTGTCAAGGGATAAAGGGGGTTTTCTACATAATATTTGGACCCTAATAAGCCTTTTTCTTCTCCACTGACATGGAGAAAAACAATGGATCTTTTTGGGGGATGCCCTTGGATTGATGCCTGTTTGAAAGCCTCAGCAATTTCCATAAGGGCTACTGTTCCAGACCCATCGTCATCGGCTCCATTGTTGATTTGTCCGTCGTGTGTTCCGATGTGATCCAAATGGGCAGATAATACGATGTATTCGTTGGGGAATTCTGATCCTTCAATGATGGCGGCTACATTTTCTGTATCGACTGAATTTCCTTTTATTATCAAATTCATTTTTTGGAAATACTGCTCACTTCCCTTTGCAGGGGGAATGTTTTGACTGATATAGTAATCCCTGAGAAAGTCCACGGCTATTTTTTGGCCTTTGGTTCCTGTTTCTCTTCCCCCAAAATAATCGGAGGCATAGACATAGAGATGTTCTTTGAGCTCTTTTGCGGTGATGGTGTTGGCAAAATTAGTCATGTGTGAATCTTGACCTTTAAGCGAGATACTAAAGGAAATGAGTAAAATGAATAAAAATCTAGTCATGTTGAGGCTTTTTCTTTTTGAGTGATTTGGAGATTGATACCGTCCCAAAGTGCTATTCGTCTTTGGAGAGCGGTTTTGGAGGCGGAGATGGATTCTTCCCATTTAAGGGGGTCTGTACCACAAAGGTTTTTTATCATTTCGAGTGCCATAGGGCCATGGGAGTCCCCATCGACCTCTATATGTCTTTCGAAATAATAAATAATTTGATCAAAATTGTGTTCGTTTTCTCGATTCATTTTTTTGATCATAGAAATGAACATATCTGGGATTAAATCTTCTCTGCCAAAAGTAAAGACCGCAGCGATTTTGTGGGTCTTACCTTCTTCAATGATTCGAAAGGTAAAGTCTAAAAATGCGCTAACGTGAGCAGGCAATCCCGCATTGTTTATGGTTTCAAATATATTGTTTCCTTCACGGAGTTGGGCCAAAAAACTTTCAATACCACTATTGTCAGCGTCAATTTGTTTCATGGCGTTGAGGTACATTTCGAAATGACTGACCGAATTGCCCTCTTTATCCAAATCGGTTTCTTCACCCCATACGATTTCATTGATCAATCTGGCACCAGAATTATTGGATGGAGGTTGCCAGGGTAGGGTGGTGGTGGTCAAATCCAATTGTAACTTTTTGACCAATGACATAAAATCCCATACGGCATAAACATGAGATTCCATAAAATGCTTGATATCATCTACGGAAGTTATGTTTTGGTACAAAGGGTGGTGAACCAGTTTTTCTTTAAGTGGAGTCAATTCTTCTTTTAGTCTCTCTATCATATCTCTCTTTATTACTTTTTTTCAAAGATAGTTATTTCTGTATTTTTCTGTTTTTCAATAAGGTATAATTTAATCCATCTATCGATTTTAAAAATATTTTTTCTTATCCTTTTTTCTAAACCTTTTTTGGTTTAATATTGTGCTTATTTATAATAAGTCTAATTAAATACAATAGTCAAGAATGAAAAATAAATTACCTCACTTGCTAGCCTTTTTTATGATTAGCTTCGGTAGTTACGCACAGAATGTTGCAGACAGTCTAGAGATATCAATGAATCAAAACTTACTTCAAATCAATGGATATCAAAGGATTTTACAGAATTTGGAGGCCATTCCTAATGGTATGACCCTTGGTGGATATGCTGAGGTATTGTACAATCAGCCAGAATCGGTTAATGGTGAAATTGATGTGCAACGTTTGATTTTGCTGTTTGGTTATAAATTTGATGACAGAACACAATTTGTAACAGAACTAGAGTTTGAGCATGTCAAAGAGGTTTATATTGAGCAGGCGTTTGTGAATTATTCTGTCAACAATTCGCTAAACGTTAGAGCTGGTTTGATGTTAGTTCCCATGGGTATTATAAACGAATACCACGAACCGACTACCTTCAACGGAGTAGAACGTCCTTCGATGGATAACAAACTGGTTCCCACGACTTGGAGGGAAATCGGTATTGGAGTCTCAGGCCGATCAGATGCTATGTCTATGCGTTATCAGGCTTATATTTTTAATGGCTTTTTATCCCATAATGGCACCGCTGGATTGGTTCAGGGATCCAATGGTTTGCGATCAGGCAGACAAAAAGGGGCTGAATCTGTTTTCAGAACGCCCAACCTTTCTATGAAATTGGATTTTTACGGGATCAATGGACTCAGACTGGGATTATCGGGATATTTTGGAAGAACCCAAGCAGCAAACGAAGTATTTGACACCAGTGGCAGCACGGTAGGTTTGTCCATGATAGGATTCGATGCCAGATACAATTTAAGAAAATTTACAGCTCGGTGTCAGTACATTACAAGTTCTATAAAAGACGTATTTGAGTACAACCAATTGACGGCAAAAGATCTGGGTTCGGGGATGTCGGGCTACTATATTGAGGGAGCCTACAACCTTTTACCCATCAGAAATAGACAAAGATTGTTTGCATTTGTGCGTTATGAAAATTTTGACACCCATGCTTCAGTGCCATCCAATACCGATCGAAATGCTGCCTATCATCGGAAGGAAATCACTACTGGTCTGTCTTATCATTTGGCTCCTGGAGCTGTTTTTAAGATGGATTATCAATCTAAATCAACTGGACTTGATGATGATGCAAAAGGACAAATCAACGCAGGAGTAGGAGTTTGGTTTTAACACCTTATTGTTAATTAAATTAAATCTAAATAAACTTGTATTTTCACTCATACACTTTTATCTTTGTTACGAATTTTAGAATATGATCTCTACAATTACCAATTATAGCATTGCATTACTTTGTGTTCTGAATATCAATTTGGGTTTTGATGTTAACAAATTGGTTCAGAAACGAATGCAGAAGGAGATCACTAAGATTTTCTCTTGTAAGGATTTCGAGTTACAAGATGTAACCAGTACTCCTGGTTTTCAATTTAAAAACAGTACATACTTGGTACAGCACCAGATTTTTGAAATCAAAAAAGAGGGTGCACTTCTGGGCTATGCGTTTTTGGGAACGGCACCAAGTAAAACCGATACTTTTGAATATTTGATCCTTTTTGATGAAAATTTTATCCAAAAAAAGGCGAAAATTTTGGTTTATCGCGAAGATTATGGTGGAGAAATTTCGAGCAACCGATGGCTTTCTCAATTTGAAAATACTTCTCTTACTGAACGGTTTTTTTATGGAGAAAACATCAGTGCCATTTCTGGTGCCACTATCTCGGTCAAATCTATGACCCAGTCGATCAATTATGTTTATTCACAATTGCAGCTTCAAAATGCAGTAGCTGTTCGATAAAAGATGTACAAACCATTTTTTATAAAAAATTTACCAAAAGCGGTAAAGTTATTCTTGGGTGTTTTCTTGATAATGCTTTCCATCGGTTATTTCACCGGATTGGCATTTGTAGCCCAAACTGAAGCTTCCTCGCCTCAGGGGATAGAAGAAAACTACAACGGAAATGAGGATCAAGTAGACCCCCAAGTGCTCAAATTCAAAAAGAGTAGCAGAGAAATGCTCACCATTATACACACCCATGTGTTGTCCATTAGTATGATTTTTTTTATTACAGGAATTTTATTGTGGGGAACCGAAGGGAGTGTTTTGTGGAAAAAAATTCTCAGCATTGAACCTTTCATTTCTATTTTGGTCACTTTTGGCGGAATTTATTTGATTTGGATGGGTTATATGTGGGTCTCCTATCTTGTACTAATCTCAGGGATATTGATGACACTTTCTTATATCGCAGCGGTTATATTCATATTTAATGATTTATTAAGAAAGCCGAGCTCGTCATAATGCGGATTAATTCCGTATATTTACATGCAATTAGTTTCAAAATTAATTGCTTATGATCTCCGACAAATTTATTGGTCAAGGCCTCACATACGACGATGTATTGTTGGTGCCTGCCTTTTCAGAAGTCCTTCCTCGTGAAGTATCCATTGTCTCCCGTTTTTCAAGAAATATCCATTTGAATGTGCCCGTGGTCTCAGCGGCTATGGATACCGTTACAGAGAGCCGAATGGCCATTGCTATGGCTCAAGAAGGAGGCATTGGGGTTTTACACAAAAACATGACCATTAAGGATCAAGCTGAAAAGGTAAGAACCGTCAAAAGAGCAGAGTCGGGAATGATCATTGATCCAGTGGTGTTGACCATTGATTCCTTCGTCAAAGACGCAAAGGACAATATGTCACATTATAAAATTGGTGGAATTCCCATTATTGATGATGAAAACCGACTGTTGGGAATCGTTACCAATCGGGATTTGCGCTTCGAAAAGAACGATGCCCGACCCATTTCAGAGGTAATGACCTCCAAAAATCTCATTACGGTAAAAGAAGGTACATCTCTGGGGGAGGCAGAGGTTATTCTCCAAAAGCATAAAATTGAAAAATTACCAGTGATTGATGCCGACAATATTTTGGTGGGCTTGATTACTTTTAGGGACATCACAAAACACAGGGCCAAGCCCAATGCCAATAAGGACGAATTTGGGAGGTTGCGTGTAGCGGCGGCTGTCGGGGTCACTGAAGATTTATTGGAGCGTACTTCTGCTTTGGTCAACTCCAATGTGGACGCAGTGGTGATTGATACGGCTCATGGACATTCCAAGGGAGTTGCAGGGGCGCTAAAGCGGGTAAAGGAAGCTTTCCCAGCTTTGGATGTGGTGGTCGGTAATATTGCCACTGCAGAGGCAGCTAAATATTTGGCTGACCTAGGTGCAGATGCTGTCAAAGTAGGGATTGGACCTGGATCGATTTGCACAACAAGAGTAATTGCAGGTGTGGGTTATCCTCAGCTCTCTGCCATTACAGAGGTCTATAAGGCCCTTAGGGGTACTGATATACCTATCATTGCCGATGGAGGGATTCGATATACTGGAGACATTCCCAAAGCCATTGCAGGAGGAGCAGATGCTGTCATGTTGGGATCACTCTTGGCAGGAACACAAGAATCCCCAGGAGAGACAGTCATTTTTGAAGGAAGAAAATTTAAAACCTATCGCGGAATGGGTTCTGTAGAAGCCATGAAAAAAGGAAGTAGTGACCGATATTTCCAAGATGTAGAAGATGATATCAAGAAGTTGGTTCCCGAGGGAATTGTGGGTAAGGTTCCCTATAAAGGAGATTTGAACGAAAGTATCCACCAATTCATTGGCGGACTAAAAGCGGGGATGGGTTATTGTGGTACTAAAGATATTAGGACCTTGCAAGAAAAAGGAAAATTCGTGACCATTACAGCCTCAGGAATTAAAGAAAGTCATCCACACAATATTAGCATAACCAAGGAAGCACCTAATTACAGCCCTTGATTAATGTGCAACAATTTTTTGTGTGAAGATTCTATTATCGGAAGTTTCAATACGTATGATATAGAGATTTTGTTTCTCTAAGTTGATTGGAATGACAACATTAGAGAAATCTTGAATGCTGGTCTCCATAATCATGTTCCCGATGATGGAATAGATTTTGAGGTTTCCATTGGCATGGATACCTTTTATAATAAGAGTGTTATTTTGATAAATTACGTTAAACGTTTCGTTTGATTTGAGGGTTGGATGAACGTTGAAAATAAGGGGGTGGGAGTTTGGACTAGCTTTGAAGAAAACTAATGAAAATATTAAAAAGCAAAAAGAAGCTAAACTGTTTTTCACTGCTTTTAATTTAGTGCAATTTACAAATTATTTTAATAAGTTCAAAAAAATATCAACATGTTTATGAATTGTAAATCAGTGCTTTACAAACTTTATTAAGAATAATAAATTTAATTGTTAATAAATCATGCAATATTTTTTAAAAAAACCGTTGAAAGTGCAATGAGGTTATTTAATTTTTTACAACTTCCCCTGTGGGTGATCCTTAGTTCCCTTTTCTCCGCTTTAATGGGCTGTAATTCCATTACTTCATCCAATCAGGATCGTTTGATTGCTCGAGCCGAGAATTACTATCTGTATCGGTCTGATATAGAGCGAAATTTTGAATCATTTGCTTCTGAGGAAGATAGTTTGATTAAGGTCGGTGATTTTATAAATAATTGGGCGCGTCAGAAATTACTATACGAAAAATCTTTGATCAATCTGCCCCAGAATAAAATTTCTGAATTGACCCATTTTGTTGATGCCTATCAAAATAGTTTGTTTATCAATGCCTACAGGGAGTTTGTTCTTAAATCGACTATGGACACGCTAACGACGCAATCTTTAATCGGTACGTATTATGAGGAAAATAAGCGAAATTTTTTATTAAAGGAGCCCATCTATAGACTTAGATATATTTCCTTTCCCTTGGACAATGTGGATCGCAGAGAGATTACGCGGCGATTTAAAAGATTTGATCCAGAGGATGTCAAATTCCTAGATTCCCTATCTTTCCAATTTTCCAACTACTTTTTATCGGATTCTATTTGGCTGAATCAAATTGAAGTGCGAGATCGATTGGGCTACTTGGATCAACAGCAACAAGAGCGTTTTTTAAAAAGCCCGAATTATTATGAAGTGAAAGATAGTTTAGCTTTATATTTGTACCAATTGGCGGGAAGGCTGGATCGAGGAAATGTCGCTCCTATCTCCTATGTAGAAAACACCATTAGAGATATTGTATTTAACCAAAGAAAACTTGAATTTTTAAGATCATTTGACAATGATATATTGCAGGATGCTATCAAAACCAAGAAATTTGAAAAATATTAAAATACTATTAATCAGCTTTTTATTCTCACTTAGTTTAATAAACACTGGAAGTATTTATGCTCAAGGGAGTCAGTCTGTAAAGCCCCAAAGGATTAAGGTAGATGGGGTGTCGGCTGTAGTGGGGGATTATGTTATCCTCGAATCCGATATCGACAAAGCTATTGTTGAGATGGAATCCCAAGGGATGTCAGTAAAAAATATTACCCGCTGTGAATTGTTGGGTAAGTTGATGGAAGACAAACTCTACGCTCACAATGCCGTTCAAGATAGTTTGGAAGTAAGCGATCAGGAGATTTACGATTATGTAGATCAAAGTATTGCTTATTTTACGGATCAATTGGGAAGTATTGATAAGGTTTTGGAGTTTTATAAAAAACCCGATGAACTATCCTTCAGGGATGAGTTATTTCAAATCAACAAAATTCAAAAGTTGTCCTCCATGATGCAGGCCAAAATTGTTGATGAAATTGAGATTACTCCCGAAGAAGTAAGAAGTTTTTTTAAGCAGATCCCCAAGAACGATCTCCCTACTTTCGGGACAGAATTGGAAATTTCACAAATTGTATTAGAACCCAAAGTCAAGGAAGAGGAGAAAGAACGTATTATCAATCAACTCAAGTCCTTTAAAGTAGATGTGGAAGAGAGAGGTTTGAGTTTTTCATCTAAGGCGGTATTGTATTCTCAAGACCCTGGATCCCGATCCAGTGGAGGTAAATATACCCTTCACAGAAAAAAACCTCGGATGGTAAAGGAATTTCGTGACATTGCCTTTAGTATGCAAGAAGGACAGGTTTCAGATCCCTTTAAAACAGATTTTGGTTGGCACATTCTTGTGGTGGAAAAGATTAGGGGGCAAGAAATCGATGTAAGACACATTCTTTTGACACCCAAGGTTGACGAAGAACAATTGGAGGAAGCGAGAAAACTTCTTGACACGCTTAGGACGAGAATCATTGATAAAGAAATTACTTTTGAGGATGCTGCTATTCAGTTTTCCAGTGAAAAAGAGACCCGACTCAATGGCGGTGCCATTATTAACCCTACTACTGGAGACAGAAGATTTGAACTTACCAAAATGGATCCTGTACTCTACAACCAAATCAGAGATTTGGAGGACGAGGAGATTTCGGTTCCCTTATTGGATGAAGACCGCTCTGGACTGAAGAAATACAAAATCCTTAAGGTTACCAATCGCTATGACGAACACCTTGCCGATTACTCAAAGGATTATGTCAAAATAAAAGAGTTGGCCTTAAAGGAAAAGAAGCTCAAAGCCATCAAAAAATGGATGGAGGAAAAAATAGAGCTGACTTACATCAGCTTAAACAAAGATTTCCTTGACTGTAAGTTCACCAACAACTGGCGCAAAAATTGATCAATTTTTGAAGTATTTCATCGGTACCCATAACATTCCAAAACATTCTCCATCGTCTTTGCCCAAGTGTTTGTGGTGAATTTTATGCGCTCTTCTCACAGCCTTTGCGTATCGGCCATTGGCATTTCTGAACCATTTGAACCTCTGGTGAATAAAGATGTCGTGTACCAAAAAATAAGTTAGACCATAAATAAAGATACCTATTCCTATGGGCAGACCTGCCCAAAAATTGTATTCACCCCATAGGATGACACATGAAGTGCTGACGATAGCGTAAAATATAAAAAACAAATCGTTGCGTTCAAACCATGATTTGTGGTCTTTTTTGTGATGATCCTTGTGCAGTACCCACAAAAAACCATGCATGATGTACTTGTGGGAGAACCAGGCCATAAATTCCATGATCAAAAAAGTAGCGAATAAAACTGCAATCCATAGAAAGGTTTCCATCTATAATAGGTTTAGGTGAAATTTGAGATAAGATTGTGCCAATACGCCCATTTTTTGATAGTTGGGAACCCGTATCCGAGCCGATTGGATTTTTCTTGAGGGAGTGTTTTTGAGTTTAACAAGTAGCTTTCGGTAATATTTATAGGCAGTATATACTCCCAATCGAGCACTTTCGGGCAACATAAAAATACCTTCAAGCGCAAGATCAAAATCTTTTTCGATCTCTTCGATGATGGAGGCTTTACTTTTTTCGTTAAAATCAGAAAGGTCAAGGTTGGGGAAGTAGGTCCGGTCCAGTTCTTTAAAATCAGCGTTTAAATCTCGAAGGAAATTGACTTTTTGAAAAGCACTTCCCAAAGCCATTGCTTGAGGTTTTAGTTGCTTGTACCCATCATTATCTCCCTCCAAAAATACATTCAGACACATCAAGCCTACTACATCTGCTGATCCGTAAATGTATTCTTGATATTCCTCCTTGGAGTTGTATTTTTGTTTGTGTAAGTCCATATTCATGCTTTTTAAAAAAGCATCAATCAGCTCTTGATGTATGTTGTTTTGGTGTACGGTATATTGGAATGAGTTGAGGATGGGATTCAAACTGATTTTGCTGTCCAAAGCATGCCTCAAGTCTTCTTCAAATCTTTTCAGTAAGTCTTTTTTATCAAAGTTGTGAAAACTGTCCACGATTTCGTCTGCAAATCTAACAAACCCATAAAGGTTATAGATATGTTTACGATGCTTGGCAGCAAGCATTCTGGTTCCCAGCGTAAAAGATGTGCTGTAGCGCTGAGTGACCAATTTGCTGCACTCGTAGGAAACGGAGTCAAAATGATTTTTCACTTAATTAAAGATATAGTATAAACTTATTGTAAAGCTACTAAAAAACAACAAATAAAAAAGTAGGGCTACACAAAAACAGAAGCTTCCATAAACTTCTGTTGAAAGGCATCTAATGTTTTGAAAAGATGAATGTTTTGCGGTAGTTTGCTCAAGTCGATGTAAACTTGCTGGGGACCCATAATTGCCAATTGAGCATTGTTGGACTTTAATATAGTTTGGTAAAATTCCTCAATATATTGATCGATTACTTCTTTGTTGGGCTCTACAGTCAAATAAGTAACAAAACAAAAGTCACTATCAAAACTCAAGAGTGTTTCTAAGCTTTCTGTCTGCAAAGATTGACCCAAAAAGATGGTTCTGTATCCAAATTTCAATATAAAATAATTGAGAAACAGCACCCCCATTTCGTGGATTTCGTCTTCTGGGAGATACAATACAAAAACTTTATTATTGCGTTGAGGAAGGTATTCTTTTTGTAAAGATTCGGTTTGAGTATGAATCTTTTGCTTTATCAAGTTGGTAATGAAATGTTCGTGTGAAGGACTGATGGCATTGGTCTGCCATAGGATTCCCAACTCATTCATCAAAGGCATGAAAATATTGATAAACACAAAATCAAAATCGTTTTGTAACAAAATCTCTTCGTAGGTAGCATCGAACAAAACTGTATCAAAATTAATCATTGACAGCTTGAGTGCATTGACGGAAACCTGTTCTGAGTTAGATTTTAGTGCAATTTCTCTGACTAGAATTGGAATCTCCTCCCTATCAAGGCTTGCTATTTTAGATATTTTGAAACCGTGGTTGTAGAGTAGAGTAATATTCAGAAGTTTCTGAAGGCTATTGAGACTGTATCTTCTGATGTTGGTATCTGTCCTGTCTGGACTCAATAAATTATATCTTTTTTCCCAAATACGAATGGTATGGGCCTTTATCCCAGAGATATTTTCTAGGTCTTTTATGGAGAAATTACTTTTTACCCGACTCATATTGTTCAATCTTTATAGCTAAAAGCTTAAACAAAGTTAGAAATATTTTTTAAATATGAATAATAAAATCAAAAAAGGGAAAGTGCGCACAAGAAGACTCGAACTTCCACGGGATTTAACTCCCACCAGGCCCTCAACCTGGCGCGTCTACCAATTCCGCCATGTGCGCAGAAAGTGACCTGGCTGGGGCTCGAACCCAGGACCCTCTCCTTAAAAGGGAGATGCTCTACCAACTGAGCTACCAGGTCGTTAAAAAAAAATGTGACTTGGCTGGGGCTCGAACCCAGGACCCTCTCCTTAAAAGGGAGATGCTCTACCAACTGAGCTACCAAGTCATTTAAGGGTGCAAATATAATATCAATTATTTACTTATCAAGTTCAATTGTTATAATTTTGGGAAGCGATAATATTCCAGCCAGAAATGACAAAATCTCTTATTTTAATGGGCTATATGGGCTGCGGTAAATCAGCTCTAGGCAAACACTTAGCGGCTCGAAAATCCTTGCCATTTATTGATCTGGATGATTATATTGAGTCTCAAGAAAACACTTCCATTTCTAAGATGTTTAAAAAAGAAGGTGAATTGTATTTCCGAAAAAAAGAACGTTTACATCTGGAAAGCTTACTTTCAAATAATGTTCAGTCGATCATTTCATTGGGCGGGGGGACTCCTATTTACTACGACAACATAGATTTTATCACCCAAAAAGAAGATCACCTTAGCTTGTATCTCAAAACATCACCCAAGGTATTGGCTGAAAGATTATTTAAAGAAAAAAACCATCGTCCCATGATTGCCCACCTTGATACTTCGGAGGCCTTGGAAGAATTTATAGCGAAACACCTTTTTGAAAGGAGTCCTTTTTACCACAAGGCCGATCACCACCTCACAACCGACAATAAGACCGTTGAGGAGATTGCTGATCAAATTGAAAAGTTACTCGCTTAGGAAGACTCCTTCTTTATCCCCAAAAGCAACATGGATATGTTCTTTGGTCGATGTAGAGAGTGAAATGCCTTTAAAATCTCCTTTGATGGGAAAGTTTTTATGGTTTCGATTGACCAATACAGCAGTTTGTAGTTTTTTTAATCTGATGCTCAGAAAATGGGTAACGGCATAAATCAATGTACTACCCGTGTTCAGGACATCATCGACCACCACTACCGCTTTATTTTCGCATACCGCTAATTTTTCAGACAAGGCAATGGGATTGATGGGATTTTTTTTATCCACCTTTATTTCTACAAAAATCACCTCAATGTCACTGATGCTTTCCAATTCTTCTTGGATTCTTTTGGCCAGGATCACTCCGTTGTGTGCGATACCAGCCAAAATCAATTGAGTTTCCTCGAAATGAGTTTCATAGATTTGGTAGGCAATTCTTTTTACGGTTTTTCGGATGTCGGTGGCATCCATTATTTTGTTTCTCGTTTCCAGCATTGTCAGGGTATAAGCAATATTTTTATTGAAATATAGGAATAGATTTTAACTTTATTTTGATCTGCTCAAAATTTTGTCATTAAGGAGGGTTGTTGTTATAAGAAAATGGACTGCCTACTATATTTATAGGTTTTATTCATCTTCTGTAAAATCATCCATTTCCCTGCGTTCTTTCTTGGTGGGTCTTCCGCTTCCCCTTTCTCTTTCAGGGCTTTTGGAAAGGGATTGAAAATTGGCGTTATCAAAGGCATCATTAGGGGTAATATTTTGTCGATAGATATCCACCAGTTTGGCACCCAATCTGCTTTTTGGAATGTCCATGACCAACAATTCATGCCAAATCTGGTTTTTTCTCACTTTGATTTTGTCTCCGATAAGGACCTCTCTGGAGGGTTTGACCAATCGTTCTCCGATTCTTACGTGACCTTGTTTGCATCCCAAACTGGCTTGATTTCTTGATTTATAGTAACGGAGACACCAGAGATATTGATCAATTCGCATTGTTAAACTTACGATAATTCAATTACAAAAATAAAGTAAAATCGTATCTTGCGAATCAATTTTTTCCAATGAAATATTACAATCGTCTGATCTGCATTTCACTATTCTTGGTCTTCCTTTTGGGTTGCAAAAAAGATGAAGCCCCTGAACCCCCAGTAGAGCTTGACGTTCAAGCGCCGTTGGATGACGAAGCATTGGTGAATTATCTTCAATCACATTTTTATAATTACGAAGATTTTCAAAACGATCCAGACAATCATAATATTACCATATCCATTGATACCATAGCCGATGAAAATTCCGACAAAACCCCACTTTGGGATCAAGTACAAAACAAATCGGTTGATTTGACCGACGCAAGTGGCAATACGATTTCCAATAAAATGTACTATTTGGTGGTCAAAGAAGGGGTAGGTGAAAAGCCAACTGCTGTGGATTCTACTTTTGTGACATACAAGGGAACACTTTTAAACAGAATGGTTTTTGACGTTAGAGAGGAACTGCCCATTTGGTTTGATCTTACGGGGGTTGTCCGTGGATTTAGGGAGTTTATACCAGAATTAAGGCCTGGAACTCATACTTTGAATGATGATGGGACCTATGAATTTGATGATTTTGGACAAGGAGTAGTTTTTATACCCTCCGCTCTGGGCTATTATGCTCAGAATATTGCGTCGATTCCAAAATACTCCCCCTTGGTTTTTTCTGTTGCCTTGCACAAAGTTAACCCCGCTGACCACGACAACGACGGTGTTTTATCCATTGATGAAGATGTTGATGCTGATGGTGATCCATTTAACGACGATACGGACGAGGACAGGGTTCCCAACTTCAGGGACGCTGACGATGACGGAGATGGTACCTTAACCAAAACGGAATACGATCGAGATGGGGATGGCGAAGCAGACGATGACGATGAGGATGGAATCCCCGATTATCTTGATATAGACAACACTTAATTCAAATCAAAAGAAACCCCCAAGCTAAATTGGTTGGGTTGGGTATTGATTTGTCCGCCAACCGGAACTCCCGACTGAGATAATAGATTACTTTCCATAGCCGACAAGCCTTTTTCGTAGCGAAAATCAACTCCAACAGGTCCGAGTTTTAATCGAGTTCCGACGTGCAAGCCCATACTGGTTTTGTTTTGGATTTCCTCGAGTTTTAATTCACTACTGGCTTGCGAAAGGTTGAAAAATGCAGTAGGACCAAAAAATAAACTTACTGGCCCGAGCAGGTTGATTCCAAAAGATACGGGTAGTTCAATTCGGGAAGTTTCAATGGATTGATTGTCAAATTGACTACTGACTTTGGTGAATTGTAATTCGGGTCTCAGATAGAAAGCCAAAATATTGACTTTTGCATAAACCCCCAAATGATATCCTGATTTGCCGTTCAAGGAGCCTTGTTCTTTAAGCTGATCGGTAATCACTACAATATCTCCTGCGGAGTCAAAATTAAGTCCTCCTTTAATGCCATACTTTAATTGTGAAAAGGAAAGTTGCGTGGTAATAAACAAAAGAAAAAGAATGGGGTGTAATCTCATACCAACAATTTATAAAATTATTTTCGACTGATGGCCTTTTTGCTGGCAGCAATAATAGTGTCTTTATTCAATCCGTATTTCTCCATTAATTGAGCGGGGGTTCCCGACTCACCAAAAGTGTCTTTGGTGGCAACAAACTCCTGTGGTGTTGGATGGTGAGTGGCCAGTGCTCCTGCAATACTTTCCCCAAGACCACCGAGGTAGTTGTGTTCTTCGGCCGAAACGATACATCCTGTTTTTTCAACAGAAGAGATGAGCAGTTCTGTATCTAGAGGTTTGATGGTGTGGATGTTGATTACCTCTGCGGAGATCCCCTCGTTTTCTAAGGCTTCGGCAGCTTGTAAAGCTTCCCATACCAAATGACCAGTAGCGGCAATGGTTATGTCCTTTCCGGGGTTTAGCACGATGCCTTTACCGATTTCGAAAGGAATGTCATCGGTTATGAAATTGGCCACCTTGGGACGTCCAAAACGCAGATAAACAGGCCCTTGATATTCTGCAATGGCTATGGTTGCTGCTTTGGTCTGGTTATAGTCGCAAGGATTGATGACCGTCATACCGGGCAACATTTTCATCAGTCCAATATCTTCCAAAATCTGGTGGGTAGCACCATCTTCACCGAGCGTAACTCCGGCATGGGATGCGCAGATTTTTACATTTTTATCGGAATAGGCGATAGATTGTCGAATTTGATCGTAAACCCTCCCAGTAGAAAAATTGGCAAAAGTACCTGTGAAGGGAATTTTACCTCCAATGGTTAATCCTGCTGCAATTCCCATCATATTGGCCTCCGCAATCCCTATTTGGAAAAACCGTTCTGGGTTTTCGTCTATAAAATCTTGCATCTTTAGTGATCCTATCAAATCGGCACAAAGCGCAACGACTTTGGGATTAGTTCTTCCCAGTTCTGTCAACCCAGCGCCAAAGCCCGAGCGGGTGTCTACTTTACCCTGATCCGTATATTTTTTCATAAAATGATTAGCCTTCCTTAATTAATAATCTCCCAATGTTTCTGGATTTTGAGCCAATGCGACTTCCAATTGTTCGTCATTGGGTGCCTTTCCATGCCATGCGTGGGTGTGCATCATATAATCGACACCGTTGCCCATTTCTGTATGCATGATGATAACTATTGGTTGGCCTTTTCTGGTTTTGGTCTGGGCCAGTTTTAATGTTTCTATGATTGATTTGAGGTCGTTTCCTTCTTTAAGAAGAATGACTTCCCAGCCAAAGGCTGCAAATTTTTCGGCAATGTTACCCATGGGCAATACATCGTCGGTGGCTCCGTCGATTTGTTTTCCGTTGAGATCGACTGTGGCAATTAGATTGTCCACTTTGTTTGCTGCAGCATACATGATGGCCTCCCAGTTTTGACCTTCTTGTAATTCACCATCTCCCATTAATACAAAAACGGTTTTGTCATCCCGATTTAGTTTTTTGGAAAGTGCTGCACCAATGGCAACAGACAGTCCTTGTCCTAAAGAGCCTGAGGAAATTCTTACGCCGGGAAGTCCTTCGTGGGTGGTGGGGTGTCCCTGTAATCTCGAATCGATCAAACGAAAGGTTTGAAGTTCTTCAACTGGGAAATAGCCCTTACGGGCCAAAACACTGTATAATACAGGAGAAATATGTCCGTTGGAAAGGAAAAATAAATCTTCATTCTCCCCATTCATATCGAAACCCTCTTTGATCTGCATAATTTCGTTATAGAGTGCAACCAAAAATTCTGTACAGCCAAGAGATCCTCCAGGATGTCCCGAATTTACCTTGTGAACCATACGCAAAATGTCTCTTCTGACCTGAGAAACTAATGAGTCCAAAAAATTATAGTCTGGCATTGTAATATTTTTTCAGGGCAAAAGTAAGCTTTCAACCTTTAGATACAAAGTACTGAGAATCTTTTGTTTAAAAATATTTATTTTGACGGTTTTAGAGATCAGATGGAGTAGATTCATTGCTCAGAATCTTATATTTGCAGCATCTTACAAAGCATGAAATTTAATTTAATTCAAAAAGATCCGTCCTCCTCTGCCAGAGCAGCCAGCTTATCTACCGATCACGGAAATATTGAAACCCCCATTTTTATGCCTGTGGGAACAGCGGCAACCGTAAAAGGGGTGCATCAAAGGGAATTAAAACAGGACATCAAGCCCGATATTATATTGGGAAATACCTACCATTTATACCTCAGACCGGGTACTGATATTCTCCAACAAGCGGGAGGGCTTCACCGATTTATGAATTGGTCATCTCCCTTGCTGACCGACTCTGGAGGCTATCAGGTCTATTCATTGTCGGACAACCGTAAAATAAAAGAAGAAGGGGTTACCTTTAAATCCCACATTGACGGTTCCAAACATTTTTTTTCACCCGAAAGGGCAGTAGAGATACAACGAAAAATAGGAGGGGACATCATTATGGCTTTTGATGAGTGTACTCCTTACCCTTGTGACTATGACTATGCCAAGGATTCTATGCACATGACCCATAGGTGGTTGGATCGCTGCTTGGAACATCACCACAAAATACCTTTTGAATACGATTACCGCCAATTTTTATTTCCTATTGTTCAGGGAAGTGTTTACAAAGATTTAAGGAAACAATCGGCAGACTATATCGCTGCCAAAGATGCTCCAGGCAATGCCATTGGAGGCCTTTCAGTAGGGGAGCCCGCTCCCGAAATGTATGCCATGACTCAAGTAGTTTGCGAACGTTTGCCGGAGGATAAACCCCGTTATTTGATGGGTGTAGGAACCCCCATCAACATACTGGAAAACATTGCCTTAGGCATTGATATGTTTGATTGTGTTATGCCCACCAGAAATGCCAGAAATGGGATGCTATTCACCGCAGAAGGAACCCTAAATATCAAAAATAAAAAATGGGAAAATGATTTCTCTCCCATCGACTCAGCCCACTACTGTTATGCCGATACGGACTACTCCAAAGCCTATTTGCGGCATTTGTTTACCGTAAATGAAATGTTGGGAAAACAGATTGCTACCCTTCATAATCTTAGTTTTTATATGTGGTTGGTGAGAGAGGCCAGAAAGCATATCTTAGCGGGTGATTTTACCCAATGGAAAAATCAAATGTGTCGTCAAATGGACAATCGATTATAGCATGAAAATCATCGACTGGTATATCATCAAAAAATACCTATCCACTTTTGTGGTGATGATCCTGCTTTTTATTCCCATCGGGGTGATGGTAGACATGGCGGAGAAGATCGATAAGTTTAAGGAAAATGAAGTGCCCGCTGGAGCCATTTTAAATTATTACTTAGATTTCACTTGGTATTTTGGCAATTTGCTCTTTCCCATATTTCTTTTTTTGGCGGTGATATGGTTTACTTCAAAATTGGCCAACAACACTGAAATCATCGCGCTGCTAAGTTCGGGAATTTCCTTTTCACGATTTTTGAGACCTTATTTTATATCTGCCGGAATTGTTGCCTTGTTTTCTTTTTTTTCGGGTATGTTCATCGTCCCCAAGTCCAACTCCAGTTATAACGCATTCCACTACAAATACATCAATAAAAAAAGTGAACGTCAAACCAAAAACCTCTACAAACAAATCAATCCTAAAGAGTATATTTTTGTAAGCAGTTATGATCCCATTCGAAAAAGTGCTAACAATTTCACCTTGGAGCATTTTGAAGAGAACTTAATGACTTTTAAGATTCAGGCCAGTAGTATTCGTTGGGTGGATAAGGATAGTGTTTTTAGACTATCGGCTTATTCCAAGAGGACTTTTACCGATGAAGGAGAAATCTACTTAAGAAAAAGTCGATTGGATACGCTTTTCGATTTTAAAATTGACGATTTGTCTCCAGTGAATTACAAAGCTGAAACCTTGACTTTCTCCCCCCTTAATGAATTCATTGAAAACGAACGAGAGGGGGGGTCGGTAATGATTAACAGCCATCTATTGGTTAGGCACAAAAGATGGAGTTTGCCCTTTTCCGCTTTTGTTTTGACCCTTATAGGGGTCTCGGTTTCTTCCTTCAAAAGAAGGGGAGGGATGGGGGTAAATTTGGCCTTTGGAATCTCCTTGGGATTTCTATTTATCTTCTTTGATAAAATATTTTCTGTTTTGGTCAATAAGTCAAACTTTTCTCCTTTTCTGGGGGCTTGGCTTCCTATTGTTATCTTTGGAGTACTGGCCATATTTTTACTTCGCAGGGCCAGAAGGTAGCACAGTAACTTAAAACTAAATTTATACCACCGATCCACTAATATTATTAAATTTGTTCTTTCAGATACATACGAATGGAATACTTAGATTTTGAACTTCCCGTTAAAGAACTTCAAGAGCAAATTGCTAAATGTCAAGCCATAGGCGACGAGAGCAGTGTTGATGTTACTGAAACCTGTAAATTACTGGCCGAAAAACTGGACGATACCAAGAAAAGTGTTTATGGTAATCTCACCGCTTGGCAGCGGGTGCAAATGTCCCGTCATCCCTCCAGACCCTATGCTTTGGATTACATCAATGCACTTTGTGGCAATACTTTTTTGGAACTTCATGGAGACAGAAATTATGGAGATGACAAGGCCATGGTGGGTGGATTGGGAAAAATAGACAACCAGACTTTTATGTTCATCGGAACACAAAAAGGATACAATACCAAAACAAGACAATACCGAAACTTTGGAATGGCCAAACCCGAGGGATACCGGAAGGCTCTCCGGCTGATGAAAAAAGCCGAAAAATTTGGAATCCCCATCATATCACTTATCGATACTCCTGGTGCCTATCCTGGATTGGGAGCTGAAGAGCGGGGACAAGGTCAGGCCATTGCCAACAACATCTATCAAATGCTTAATATCAAAACTCCCATCATTGTTACCATCATAGGGGAGGGTGCCTCTGGAGGAGCATTAGGGATTGGTGTTGGAGATCTGATTTATATGTTGGAAAACACCTGGTATTCCGTTATTTCACCAGAATCCTGCTCCTCTATTCTTTGGAGAAGTTGGGAGCACAAAGAAACTGCTGCTGAGGCTTTAAAACTTACTGCAGAGGATATGTTGAATTCCAAGTTGATTGATAAAATCATTAAAGAACCGCTTGGCGGTGCACACTATGATCGAGAAAAGGTTTTTAAAACGGTCAAAAAACAAATCATTGATGCTTTTAGAACACTTGACAAAATAGATAGTGATCAATTGATTAAAGCCAGAAGAGATAAATTTTCCAATATGGGAACCTTCCAAGGCTAGGCATCACTCGCTTTTTGTTCTTATTAACAAGATTAACTTTTTATCAACAACCAATTTGTTTACCTCTGTAAGATAAATGCTTCATTTATTATCAGAACAAACCAACTAATCCGTTTACTTTAGCCCTCATGGAAAAAAGCAAACCAATTCAAGTCAATAAACAATCTTCGGGAACCGTCATCAGCCTTCAACAGGGGAAACTACCCCCTCAGGCCATCGAACTGGAAGAGGCTGTATTGGGCGCTATGTTAATCGACAAAAAAGGGGTTGACGAGGTAATTGATCTTCTCGAGCCTGAAGCTTTTTACAAAACGGCACACCAAACTATTTTCGAATCTATTTTTAATTTATTTCAAAATTCACAGCCCATTGATTTGCTAACGGTCTCGGCCGATTTGAGAAAAAATGGAAAGCTGGAAAGTATGGGAGGGGATTACTATTTGGTACAACTCACCCAAAAAGTGGCTTCTTCAGCACATATTGAATTTCATGCGCGAATCATTTTACAGAAATACATACAAAGGAGTTTGATTCGTATTTCCAACGAAATCATTGAGTCTTCCTACAAAGAGTCTATCGATGTCTTTGACTTGTTGGATGAGGCAGAATCAAAGTTATATGATGTGGCATTAGGGAATGTTAAAAAATCTTCTGATACCGCCCAGAATTTGGTGATGTTGGCCAAGAAAAAAATTGAAGAAATTGCCAATAAAGATGGATTGAGCGGGGTGGCCACCGGATTTGAAAAACTAGACCTGCTCACTTCTGGCTGGCAACCCAGTGATTTGATCATTATCGCTGCTCGACCTGGTATGGGTAAGACCGCATTGACCCTTTCCATGGCCCGAAATATGGCAGTAACCCAACAAACGCCTGTTGCTTTTTTCTCATTGGAGATGTCCTCTGTGCAGTTGATTACCCGACTGATCTCTGCAGAAACTGGCTTGTCGTCTGAAAAACTTAGAACTGGAAAATTGGCGGATCACGAGTGGAAACAACTCAATGTTAAGGTGGGAGATTTGGAAAAAGCACCTTTATTTATAGACGACACCCCTGCATTGTCCATTTTTGATCTTCGTGCAAAAGCCCGAAGACTGTCTTCACAACACGACATCAAACTCATCATTGTTGACTATTTGCAGTTGATGACCGCAGGATCCAGCAGTAAAATGGGAAATCGTGAACAAGAAATTTCTACCATTTCGAGAAACCTAAAGTCATTGGCCAAAGAATTGGACATACCAGTAATTGCATTGTCTCAGCTTTCCAGAGCGGTTGAAACCAGAGGAGGGACTAAACGACCTCAACTGTCCGACCTTAGGGAATCTGGTGCCATCGAACAAGATGCCGATATCGTTTCATTTATCTACCGTCCCGAGTATTACGGCATTGAGGAGTGGGACGATGAGGAACATACTTCCTCTATTGGTCAAGCTGAGTTTATCGTGGCCAAACACCGAAACGGGGGATTGGATAATATTCGAATGAAGTTTATTGGGAATCTGGGTAAATTCGAAGACCTGCAATCCAACGATTCTCCCTATGAGTTCCAGTCTAAAATGAATGATAGCGATTCTTCCAATCCGCCCATCGGAAGGTTACCCGGACCAGATGACGCTTTCGATCTTCCTCCAGAGGATGGAGATGATATGCCGTTCTAAAGGCGAATCGCTTTGGCCAAGAGGTTCAATTTCAAGTCTTCGGGATTCTTAAAATGAATGGTATGGATCCCAAGATTGGCAGCCGCTTCTATATTTCTCAGGTTATCGTCAATAAATAGGCTTTCCTCGGCCATAAAATCAAATCGATCCAAGGTCAATTGGTATATCTCAGCAAAAGGTTTTCGGGTATTTTCAGTCCCGGAAACAACAATGCCTTCAAATCGATGAAGGAACTCAAATCGTTCTAGCGCCACTGGAAAGGTTTCTGCGCTCCAATTGGTCAAGGCCACGACCCTATAATTTGGATTACGGAGCAGATGATTAAGTATATCAACCGTTCCTTTGATTGAATTTCCCAACATTTCCTCCCAACGTCCGTAGTACATTCTGATCCATTCCTCGTATTGGGGAAACATTTTAACCCGCTCTTCGGTGGCCTTTTGTAGGGGATATCCCGCATCCTGATTTTCATTCCAATCCATGGTGCAGATTTCATCAAAAAACCATTGCATTTTTTTTCGATCTCCTTCAAAAACCTCAAGATAGACGTATTCTGGGTTCCAATCGACGAGCACTCCGCCCAAATCAAAAATAATGTTCTTAATCTCTCTCATAGGTGTTGTTTACGTTTCTTTTTGTCCCATCAACATTAGATAGCTTTTTAAAAAATCATCTATGGCTCCATTCATTACGGCATCAACATCGTTGGTTTCGTTCTGGGTTCTAACATCTTTAACCAATTTGTAGGGGTGCATCACATAGTTCCTGATCTGGGAACCCCATTCGATTTTCTTTTTGGAGGCTTCAATTTCGTTACGAGCCGATAATTTTTTTTGCAATTCGATTTCATAAAGTTGAGACTTTAACAATTGCATGGCTTTATTTTTATTTTCCAGTTGCGAACGGGTCTCTGAGTTTTCAATCATGATGCCAGTAGGGTGGTGGCGCAATCGGACTGCCGTTTCTACTTTGTTTACATTTTGGCCACCCGCGCCACTGGCACGCATGGTTTCCCAGGTGAAATCTGAGGGATTCACGACGATCTCTATGCTGTCATCTACCAAGGGATAAACATAGACCGAAGCAAATGAAGTATGTCTTTTTGCATTACTGTCAAAAGGGGAGATTCGAACCAGTCGATGGACTCCATTTTCGCCTTTGAGCCATCCAAAGGCAAATTCCCCATTTAATTCTAGGGTTACCGTTTTTACTCCTGCCACATCTCCGGCCTGGTGGTTGAGTTCTCTGACCTTGATGTTGTTTTTTTCGGCCCACATCAAATACATCCGCATCAGCATTTCAGCCCAATCACAACTTTCTGTTCCTCCAGCACCCGCAGTAACCTGTAGGACTGCACTCAGGTCGTCTCCTTCGTCAGACAACATGTTTCGGAATTCAATATCCTCCACCAGTTTTATGGTCTGTCGATAATGTTCCTCAACTTCCGCGTCGGTGATTTCACCTGCTTTTTGAAATTCCAACAAAACGGATAAATCCTCCTCTTTTTGTTGGACGTGTTCGAAGTCCTCCACCCATTTTTTTAGGTTTCTTATTTCGCGCATTAGCTTTTCGGCTTGCTGTGCGTCGTTCCAAAAATTTGGTTCCAACGTCTTTTCCTCCAGGTTGGATATTTCTATTTTTTTGGCATCAATGTCAAAGATACCCCCTTAACGCACCAAGGCGATCCTTAAGTTCTTTTTCTTTTTCTGAAGAAATCATACTATATTTTGTAAATTAACTTTCGACAAAATTAATTTTAAATTTTTAACCCAATAGATTATTTAGAATTATGTCGAAATATAATAACCTACTTATTATGAAATTCAAAAACTTTCCCCTCAGAATTTTTTTTTCGGTCGTTTACTCAGTTACATTTGTCCTAGGTTGTAATTCAAATCACAAAAGTATGACCAATTCCAACATAAGCCCTCCAGTGGCTGATGTAGTCCCTTACCAACACAAAATTCACAACCACATTCGCAAAGATCCCTATTATTGGTTGAATCAAAGGGATAACCCAGAGGTTTTGGATTATTTGGAGCGGGAAAACGATTATTTTCAAAAAATGACCGCCCACACCCAATCCTTTCAGCTGGAGCTATACGAAGAAATGCGCTCTCGTATAAAAGAAGATGACAGCTCTGTTCCCTATTTTTACAATGGGTATTGGTACATCACTCGATACGAGGAGGGAAAAGATTATCCCATTTATATTCGCAAAAAAGGGGCACTGACCGCAAAAGAAGAAGTCATGTTCGACTGCAATGAAATGGCACAGGGGAAGGATTATTTTCGATTGCTAGGAATATCCGTAAGTCCCGACAACACCAAAGTTGCTTTTGGTATTGACACCGTCTCCCGTCGTCAATATACCCTAAAGATCAAAGACCTAATAAGTGGTAAACTGTTAGAAACTAAAATAGAAAACACCACAGGAGGCAGTGTGTGGGCAGCCGATAATGCAACGCTTTTCTACAACAAAAAAGATGATCAAACCCTGCGCTCCGAAGCGGTTTACAAACATTACATTAATTCCACAGAACAAACAGATCAACTCGTCTATGAGGAAGTTGACGAAACCTATTCTGTCTATGTAAGTTCTTCAAAATCGAGGGAATTTATTTTTATATCCTCTCATAGTACCACCACCAGTGAGCATCGTTTTATAAGATCGGATCAACCAGAGGCAGATTTTAAGATCATTCAAACCCGAACCACTGGTTTGGAATATGATGTCGCCCATTTTGGGGATCATTTTTACCTTCACACCAATTTCAATGGTGCTACCAATTTTCAGATTATGAGAACAGCGATTGAACAGACCTCTTCTGAATTTTGGGAGCCTTTATTGCCCCATCGCAAGGATGTTTTAATCGAAGATGTCGAATTATTTGACCAGTATTGGGTGGTCAACGAAAGAGAGAATGGTCTTTCTAGATTGCGCATCATGCGCTGGGATAATACTACAGACTACTATCTTCCTATCGATGAAGAGACCTATACCCTCCACATTTCCATTAACCCAGAGTTTAAGTCAACCCAACTGCGGTATGTTTTCAATTCTTTAACCACGCCCAGCTCGGTCATTGAATTTGATATGCTTTCTCAACAGAAAACCATTTTAAAAACCCAAGAGGTGTTAGGCGATGGTTTTGATCCGAGTCATTATCGTTCGCAAAGATTGTGGGCCGATGCGAGAGATGGTGCCAAAATTCCAATTTCCATCGTTTACCATAAAGACACCCAATTGACCGAATCAACCCCCATACTGCAATACGCCTATGGTTCCTATGGGCATACCATTGACCCCTCCTTTTCCTCCAATCGTCTGAGTTTGTTGGATCGGGGTTTTGCTTTTGCCATTGCCCACATTAGGGGAGGAGAGTATATGGGTAGACATTGGTATGAGGAGGGCAAATTGTTGAAGAAAAAAAACACTTTTTACGATTTTATAGATTGTTCGAAGTTTTTAATTGAGCAAAAACTCACCTCACCAGAACACCTCTACGCCAATGGAGGCTCAGCTGGGGGGCTTTTAATGGGAGTGATCATCAATTTGTCTCCGGAATTATACAATGGGGTGATTGCCGATGTGCCTTTTGTAGATGTGGTCACCACCATGTTGGACGATACCATTCCCTTGACCACTTCTGAATATGATGAGTGGGGCAATCCCAATGAAAAAGCGTATTATGATTATATGCTTTCTTATTCTCCTTACGATCAGGTAAAGGCGCAAGATTATCCCCATCTGTTGGTGACCTCGGGTCTTCACGACTCACAGGTGCAGTATTTTGAGCCCACCAAATGGGTGGCTCGGTTAAGGGCTCACAAAACCGATCAAAATTTATTGTTTTTGGATACCAATATGAAAGCGGGGCACAGCGGAGCTTCTGGTCGTTTTGACAGCCTCAAAGAATTGGCAAAAAAATTTGCTTTCATAATTGATTTAGAAGAAAATAGTCTTTAAAAAAAAGTGTTATTTTTGCAGCGTAAAGATGGAAAAAAATAAATCCAACAAGGGAATGAAGATTAATGAAAACGTTTTGTCATTAATTGGTAGTACCCCCTTGATCCGACTTGAAAAAATTGTTGAAGGTTTTACAGGAAACTTTTTTACAAAATTTGAGGCCTTTAATCCTGGCCATTCCAACAAAGACAGAATTGCACTTCATATTATTGAAGAAGCCGAAAAAAAAGGCATTCTCAAACCTGGTGATACCATCATTGAAACCACTTCTGGTAATACGGGTTTTAGTTTGGCGATGGTTTCTCTAATCAAAGGTTATGATTGTATTCTGGCCGTGAGTTCAAAGTCTTCCAAAGACAAAATTGATATGTTGCATGCAATGGGGGCTAAAGTCTATGTTTGCCCTGCCAATGTCTCTGCAGAAGATTCCAGATCCTACTATCAGGTTGCCAAAACTCTCCACAACGAAATCAAAGATTCAGTATACATCAATCAGTATTTCAACAATCTAAATGTAGAAGCCCATTACAAAACTACTGGTCCTGAGATTTGGGATCAGACAGATGGTAAAATCACTCATCTGATTGCTTGCTCAGGTACTGGGGGGACTATTTCAGGTTGTGCTAAGTACTTAAAAGAACAAAACCCCGATATTGAAATTATCGGTGTTGATGCCTATGGATCTGTTCTGAAAAAATACCATGAGACTCGAGAGTTGGACACCGATGAAATCTATCCCTACCGCATTGAAGGATTGGGTAAAAATCTCATTCCAACGGCAACAGATTTTGATTCTATCGATACTTTTATTAAAGTAACCGACGAGGACAGTGCCCATACGGCCAGAGAAGTTACCCGAAAAGAAGGATTGTTTGTTGGCTATACCTCTGGTGCTGCCATGCAAGCCGTAAAGCAACTCAATAAAAAAGAAAAGTTCAAAAAGGACGACTGCATAGTCATTATTTTCCCGGATCACGGTTCTCGCTACATGAGCAAGATATACAGTGACGATTGGATGAATGAACAGGGTTTTTTTGATACAGCCAATCAAGAAGCTCCCAACAAAATCGAATACATATAAGCATTTACAACTGAAGGATTTAATGATGAAGGATTTATTTGACAGATTTTATGAAAACAAAGGGCCTGTTGGAAAATGGGCAGAATACGCAGAAGGCTATTTTGTTTTTCCAAAGTTGGAAGGCCCCATCAGTAACCGGATGTACTTTATGGGTAAAGAGGTCATCACTTGGAGTGTTAATGACTACTTGGGCTTAGCCAATCATCCTGAAGTGAGAAAGGTAGATGCCGAGGCGGCAGCTGAATATGGATCTGCCTATCCCATGGGAGCGAGAATGATGTCGGGTCATACCGATCTTCACGAGCAATTGGAAGGTGAGTTGGCTGAATTTGTTAATAAAGAATCTGCATATTTACTCAATTTCGGTTATCAAGGAATTTTATCAACCATTGATACATTGGTAGGAAAAGACGATGTAATCGTCTATGATGTAGATGCACACGCTTGTATTGTAGATGGGGTTAGACTTCATTTGGGTAAACGTTTTACCTACAAACACAATGATATAGCAAGTCTTGAAAAAAACCTACAGCGCGCCCAAAAGGTAGCCGAACAAACTGGAGGAGGGATTTTGGTGATCTCTGAGGGAGTTTTCGGTATGCGTGGAGAGCAAGGGAAGCTAAAGGAGATTGCAGGTCTCAAAAGCAAATACAAATTCCGATTTTTGGTGGACGATGCCCACGGGTTTGGGACATTGGGCAAAAATGGAGCAGGAGCAGGAGTAGAGCAAGGCATACAAGACGACATCGATGTCTATTTTGCCACTTTTGCTAAATCGATGGCTTCGACTGGGGCTTTTATTGCTGCCGATAAGGAAATTATCGACTATCTGAGGTACAATATGCGTTCTCAGATGTTTGCAAAATCACTGCAAATGCAGTTGGTCAAAGGAGCCCTCAAAAGATTGGAAATGCTTAGAACTCAACCCGAATTCAAAGCCAAGCTTTGGGAGAATGTAAATGCCCTTCAAAATGGCCTTAAAGCCAACGGTTTTGATATTGGCAAGACACAAAGCTGTGTAACTCCAGTTTATCTTAAGGGGAGTATACCCGAAGCCATGGCATTGGTCAAAGATTTGAGAGAAAACCACGGTATCTTTTGTTCCATAGTGGTTTATCCGGTCATTCCCAAAGGATTGATTTTGTTGCGTTTGATTCCAACAGCCTCCCATACCCTAGAGGATGTGAATGAAACCATAGAAGCTTTTGCCTATATCAGAGAAAAATTGGAAAACGGAACTTACAAGCGAATTTCACAAGCGCTACAAGCGGCTGTTAAATAATCTAATCAATACCTTCATAACAAGGTTTTAGGGTTCCAATGTGGAGCGTGAAAGAATTACAGCTTTTTGATGCAGGGGAATTCTAAAATTACCTCTATAAAATAAATGGATATTGTTTATTCATTCAACATTACTGGCATTACCAGCATGGTAATGTTTTCTCCTTCTTCAATATGATCCATAGGGGTAATGATTCCTGCACGGTTGGGCAGAGACATAAATAGTTTGATTTCCTCACAAGCAATGTTGTTCAGCATTTCGATCAAAAAACGGGAGTTGAATCCTATTTGCAGGTCGTCTCCGATGTACTCACAACCCAATCTTTCCTCAGCTTTATTGCTGTAATCAAAATCTTCGGCAGAAACTTGGAGTTCTGCTCCAGCCATTTTAAGTCTAACTTGATGGGTAGTTTTGTTGGAAAATATACTGACCCTTCGAACGGAATTGAGGAATTCGGAACGGGAAATCTGCATCACATTTGGGTTTTCTTTAGGGATGACCGCTTCGTAATTGGGGTATTTGCCTTCGACCAATCGGCAGGTCATTCTGACGTTTCCGAAACTGAATTCCGCATTGGTTTCGTTGTATTCTATCACCACATCCTCCTCAACACCTTGAAGTATGCCTTTGAGTAATTGAAGGGGTTTTTTGGGCATGATAAATTCGGCATTTTTGTCTGCCTGAATATCGGTGCGGGTGTATTTGACCAATTTATGGGCATCGGTAGCCACGAAAGTTAATTCAGTAGTATTGAATTGAAAAAACACACCACTCATCACTGGTCTGAGGTCGTCATTGCCCGATGCAAAAAGTGTGGCGTTGATGGCTGTTGCCAAAATCTGACCGTTGATATGAGTTTTGATGGGATCTTTGACTTGAGCGGCTTTTGGGAAATCTTCACCATTGAGATAGGCTACAGCATACTTACCATTGTTGGCACTGATTTCAACCGTATTTTTTTCTGATTTGACAAAAGTCAAGGGCTGTTCGGGAAAGGTTTTTAAAGTATCCAAAATCAGACGAGCGGGTAAGGCGATCATACCACTGTCTTGAGATTCCACATCTATAGTAGCAGACATGGAGGTTTCGAGGTCGGAGGCAGTCAAAACCAATTGACTTCCATTGAGATGGAATAAAAAATTATCCAAGATGGGAAGAGTATTGGCATTGTTGATAATTCCTCCCAAGATCTGGAGTTCTTTGAGTAACGATTCGCTGGAAACAATGAATTTCATGGACAATTGCTTATGTATCGCAAATATAAAACGAAGCCCATACCCAAAAAAATGAAGTTATTAAAAGTTATTGACCAAATCTGCGGATTCTCCAACGGAAGACCAAAGCTCCCAAAATCAACAAAATCGCCAATGGAATCAATAGCATAAGGATTTTTAGCAAACGGGATTGCTGCTCCACTTTTTGGAAATCCAAATGGGGGAGTTCCACGCCTTTGTTCTGGAGTTGAAGCAGTTTATGATTGCCCATCAAATGATGAACAGTCTGTTGGAGAAACACTTTGTTGAAATAAAAATTATTGGTCCATTTGTCATATCCCAGTTCTAGTGGGTTGCCTTTGTCCACTTGGTTTTCTGCAACAGCACCGCTGGAAAAAACCATGATCTGACTTTGGCCTGTTGTCCTTTTGTCCTCCAGTTTTACGGGCGTAATTCGATTGTCGAAGGCCGAATTGAATTTTCCTTCCAGTAAAAGACCCAAGATTTGTGATTTCTGATCGAACAGGGCAGGGTTTAATTTTTCCGAAGCTTCTTTAAGGGCTATTGTTTTAGGAGTTTGTAGTGATTGTGAAAAATCAGAACTGCCGATGAGTATGGTTTTGTCCAGTGAATTGTTAAGGGTATCGATAGAAGAGGGAAAAGGGATTAACACCTTACCGGCTTGATTTCCAAATAGTTCATTTTGTCTGGGTTGAGCCAGAGAGTAATAGGGCCAAGGATAAGGGAGGTATTGAGCCTCGCGTTGGGATCCATTGGCCAGTACTACTGGAGCACAATACATGTCTTTGACCAAGTTTTTTTGCAATCTAAAACCGTATTTAAAAAAAGCACTTTCCATATTGAGCGAACGTCCGACTGCTACGGCCGAACCTCCGGTATTGAACAAACTGTCCCGATTGACAGCCACTGGATTGATAGTCCACCACTGTTTTCCACCATGCATCAAGTATTGATCCAATAGGTATTTTTCGGTTTCACTAAAAGCTTCTGTAGGATTGGAGATCATCAACAGGGGAAATCGCCTCAGATTTTCGAGTGTTTTTTCTGGGTCGTTTTCTAATGCTTTCAGGTCGAAAGAGGCCAACTGGTAGTAGGGTTGAAGACTGCGCATAAAATCGGCAATCTTAACTGCTTCCGAGGTGCCGTGGGAGGTTAACACTGCTAGGGTGGGTTTTTGCTTTTGGTTGATCTTAAAAAAGGCTTCGTAAAAGTGAAACTCCAATTGGGCGATGGATCGGTTGATTTTTTGTTGTTCATCATCTCCCAACACCTTTTCAAGCAATGGGATTCTCAGAGATTTGTTACCGTCGTTGATCATAGCCCAAGGGAAAACAACAGTCTGTTCAAGGGCTTGTTTTTGATCGGCTATGATGTATTCGGGAGGGAGACCAAACTGCGTCATTTCATCGATCAGTGCTTGAGTACTAACAGAACCCTCAAAAGGATCGACAAAGCTCACCACTAACTGATCGGTAAGACCTTCCATTCCACTGATCAAGGTCTTTATTTCGCGATGCAATCGCAAATAATGGGCAGGGAGTTGACCGGTCAAAAAAATATCAATTTTCAGGGGTTGCTCCAGTTCCGTTAAAAGGATTTTGGTGTTGTCGTTTAAGGTATAGCGTTGGTCTTGGGTCACATCCCAACGGTAATCGATACCTTGAGCGATGACGATCAACAACAATGGAATGAGAAGGTTTTTCAACTCTTGTTTAATATTTTTCACAGCTCTTGATTTTTGATGTTGTACAACAGCTGTTTACTGATATAGAGAACCATATAGTTAAAACCCAAAAAATAGACGATATCTTTGAGGGTTACTACGCCTTGGCGAAGGTTGATAAAATGCTCAAAAATTCCCACAGCATTGAAAAAACGGTAAAGACCTTGATCTTTAATTAGTTCGGCGATACCTTTCCAGACATAAAATTGAAGAAAACAAAGCAACAGGGCCAACATAAAAGCCGTGGCTTGACTTTTGGTGAGTAGGGCTGAAAAAATCCCAAGGGCAACAAAACTTGCTCCCACAAAAAACAAGCCGCAATAGGCGGAGATGGCACTGCCCCAATCTATGGGGTTGTCGCCCAGCTTTAGGGCGTCGAGGGCAAAAAAATAAACCACTGTTGGCAGCAAGACCGTCAATAACAACATCAAATTGACAATGTACTTCCCCAAAAGGATTTGCCACAGGCTCAGGGGTTTGGTCAACAATAACTCCAAAGTTCCAGTGCGTTTTTCTTCAGCAAAACTGCGCATTGACAAGGCGGGTACAAGGAGTAAAAACAACCATGGAGCAAGGACAAAAAAGGCGTTGAGGTCAGCAAATCCTGCATTGAGCAGGTTGAAGTCGGTGTCCAAAAACCACAGGAAAAGTGTGGAGAGTGTCAGGAAAAATCCCAAGCTGAGATAGCCCAAGGGAGTACTGAAAAAAACAAACCATTCTCTTTTAACCAATGCCCACATATTATTCAAATTTAACGGTTATGGATTCTCTGTATTCCAATCCAAAGAGAGACTGAGCGCCCCCCACGGTTTGGGTGTTGCTTTTGTAGATGGCCAATTCGAGGTGATTGGCATCGTTGAAAAGTGCGATTTTTTTCCCGTCCTCATCTCTCTTTTCTTTGGGAATGGAGAAGTCGATGGCATCACTGTAGGTTTCGAACACTTTTCTGAATTTAACATTTCTGGCAAAAATGGTAAAAGCTCTGGATTTTCCTACTTCGTTGAAAATTTTTCGGGTGATGTTGGTGATAACATTGCCATAATTGTCAACATAAATTACCGCTCCTAAGATTTGATCTCCCTGAGGGTTTATGACCGGTCTCAGTTCTTTGATTTCTTTGATATGTTCTACGGGTTTACCCACTACCTCTAAAGTCCCTTTTCGTGAGATATGGGCAGCTACCCATACGAAAGCTTCCAGCACTGGGAAGGAGGTTGGCATTTTGTCATGGATGTTGATCGAGACCATTTTGTCAGATTTTAGATCTCCTTTAATCATAGCAAAAATACCATTGTCTGCTCCAATAAAATAATGACCGTCAAAATACATGGCCAAGTGTTGGTTTTCTGGTGTCTTTTCAGACTCGACCCCAATGATATGAATACTTCCTTTTGGGAAAGTTTTGTATGCGTTTTTGAGTACATAAGCTGCCTCGGTGGGGTTGTAGGGTGCTATTTTATGGCTGATGTCCACAATTTGTGGTTGTTCCACTGTACTGAGTATGGCTCCTTTGACTGCTGCCACAGCGTAATCTTTATTTCCAAAATCGGTCATTAAAGTTACTATCGGCATAGGAGTATAGTGGATAAAATTATTTAAATTTGAATGATAAGCTTGCAGTAGCAAAATTAATTTTTTTTAACTGACTATCCTTTGAACGAAATAAAAATTGAACTTTCTGAAGTCAATCCACAGGAATTTTTCGGACAGCAAAACATTAATATTGAAAAATTAAGGTATTATTATCCCAAGCTAAAGATTGTAGCCAGAGGAATTACCCTTAAAGCTTTTGGAGAAGAATCCATCTTGGAGGAATTCGAAAAGCGTGTGGATATGTTGATTTCTCATTTTGGAAAATACAACCATCTCAACGAAGAAACCATAGAACGGATCATAACAGGTGATGGGCCTGCCGATTTTGAACCCAGTTCGGATCGAGATAATTTTATATTGCACGGTGTGGGGGGAAAGATCATCAAATCCCAGAGTGTCAATCAGCAGCGACTTGTTGAAACTTCCAAAAAAAATGACATGATCTTTGCCATCGGCCCTGCAGGAACGGGTAAAACCTATACTGGTGTCGCCTTGGCGGTCAAAGCCCTTAAAGAAAAACAAGTCAAGCGGATCATCCTCACCCGACCGGCGGTGGAGGCAGGGGAGAACCTCGGTTTCCTTCCTGGCGATTTAAAGGAAAAGTTGGATCCCTATATGCAGCCGCTTTATGACGCCCTGCGGGACATGATCCCCCAGGAAAAACTCAATAGTCATATCGAAAACGGAACGATTCAAATTGCGCCTTTGGCCTTTATGAGGGGGCGAACTTTGGACAATGCCTTTGTGATTTTGGATGAAGCCCAAAACACCACCCACGCCCAAATGAAAATGTTTTTGACCCGTATGGGTCGTAACGCTAAATTTATGGTTACGGGCGATCCTGGTCAGATCGATTTGCCGCGAAGGGTAATCTCAGGACTCAAAGAAGCCCTTTTGATCCTTAAAGAAACCGAGGGCATTGGTATCATTACTTTGGACGAAAAAGACGTGATTCGTCATTCTTTGGTCAAAAAAGTCATTGATGCTTACAAACGCATTGAACACCATAATTGAAGCTCTTGACAAATACACTTACCCATTGTGATTTTCATTTTCCTGGCCAATTGTCACACTACCACGGTAAAGTCAGGGAGGTTTACGAATTGGAAAACGACCTATTGGTCATGGTGGCCTCCGATCGCCTTTCCGCCTTTGATGTGGTCATGCCTAAAGGAATTCCCTACAAAGGGCAAATCCTCAACCAAATTGCTACCCAAATGATGGCCGCCACGGAGGACATTGTTCCCAACTGGCTCACCGCCACACCCGATCCCAACGTGGCCATCGGCCAACGCTGTTCGCCTTTTAAAGTTGAGATGGTCATCAGGGGCTATCTTTCTGGTCATGCAGCCAGAGAATACAAAGTTGGAAAAAGAACACTCTGTGGTGTAGAAATGCACAATGGCATGATCGAAAACGATGCTTTTCCCACTCCCATCATCACTCCAGCCACCAAAGCCGAAGAAGGTCACGATGAAGACATTTCCCGAGAAGCCATTGTGGATCAGGGGATAGTCAGTGAAGCCGACTACCTCCAGCTGGAGCAATATACCCGAGCGCTGTTCCAAAGGGGAACGGAGATCGCCCAAAGTAGGGGTTTGCTTTTGGTGGATACTAAATACGAATTCGGAAAAAATGCCCAGGGGGAAATTGTTTTGATTGATGAAATTCATACGCCCGACTCCTCACGCTATTTCTACGCCGAGGGCTATACCGAACGCCAATCAAATGGAGAAGCGCAAAAACAACTGTCCAAGGAGTTTGTAAGACAGTGGTTGATTTCCAATGGCTTTCAGGGACTGGAAGGGCAGGAGGTACCTCCCATGTCCGATGCCTATATCACTTCTGTCTCCGAACGATATATTGAGTTGTATGAAAACATTACTGGCAAAAGCTTTGTTAAAGCCGATACGACTCATATCAACCAAAGGATTGAAGAAAATGTGTTAAGCTACTTGGAGGGGAATGTTTAGAGTTTCTGCTCCTGTTGTTTTTTGCCATTCACATCCTCTCCAGACTTCTCTTTCCAAAATGCAATAGGTGTTTTTATTCCATTTCAATGGAAAGTGCTAACCAAGCATTGGTTCGCTCTTCTAAGGCTTCTTCAGTAGATTTTAATTCGATGGAGAGGGTTTTGATTTCCTCAGGGGAAAGCGCCTCACTCGAAAACTTGTTTTGTATTGTTTCTTTTTGGGCTTCAAATTTTGCGATTTCGGTTTCTAGCTTTTTGAGTGCCCGTTGGTTTTCGTAAGAGGGTTTGTTTTCTTCCTTATTTTTCCAGTCGGATTTTGGTTTTTTTTCGGGGGGGTCGGAAGCCATTGAGGGATCCTCATAGACCCTGAAATCAGAATAATTCCCAGGAAAATCTTCTATTTCACCGGCGCCCCGAAATACAAAGAGATGGTCCACGATTTTGTCCATAAAATACCGGTCGTGGGAGACGACAAGCAGACAACCTGGAAAGTCCATGAGAAAACTCTCCAATACATTGAGGGTGACAATATCCAAATCGTTGGTGGGTTCATCCAGAATCAGAAAATTGGGATTTTGTATGAGAATACTACACAAATACAAGCGTTTGCGCTCCCCTCCACTGAGTTTTTCTACAAAATCGTATTGCTTTTTTCGATCGAACAAAAATCGCTCCAACAGCTGTTGTGCAGAAATTTTCCGTCCTTTTTTAAGAGGGATATATTCCCCGTATTCTTGGATGACTTCAATTACCTTTTGACCTGGTTTTACCGCAATCCCGTCTTGGGTGTAATAACCAAACTTGAGGGTTTCACCTCGTACAATTTTACCAGCATCTGGTTGCTGTTGATTGGTCAGTAGTTTGAGGAAGGTGGATTTGCCAGTACCGTTATTCCCTATAATCCCAATACGGTCGTTGCGTTGAAAATTATAGTCAAAAGCCTTAAGGATCACCTTATCCTCAAAGGCTTTGGATACTTTGTGCATTTCGATCATTTTAGAACCTAATCGCTCCATATTGATTTCCAGTTCCACTTCTTGGTCATTTCTAAGCTGCTGTGCTTTTTCTTTAATGGCATTGAAATCGTCTATACGTGATTTGGATTTGGTCGTTCTCGCTTTGGGTTGCTTGCGCATCCATTCTAGTTCCTTGGAAAAGTGCCGCTTGGTTTTGTGAGCCTCGGTTTCATTTTGTTCAATCCGCGCTGCACGCTTTTCGAGGTAGTAGGAATAACTTCCTTTATAGGTGTATAAGTTACCTTCGTCTAACTCTATGATCTCATTACACACCCGCTCCAGAAAATACCGGTCGTGGGTAACCATCAACAAGGTTATTTTTTCTTTGATAAAATAGGCCTCCATCCATTCGATCATTTCTAAATCCAGATGATTGGTCGGTTCGTCTAGGATTAGTAAATCGGGCTTTTGTAGCAGGGCACTACAGAGTGCCAAACGCTTTTTTTGTCCCCCAGACAAGGATCCCACTTTTAGTGTCAAGTCATCCAGTTTAAGCTTGCTTAAAAGCTGTTTGTATTCGGTTTCAAAATCCCATGCCCCGTGTTGTTCCATCGCATCAAAGGCCTCTTGGTATTTTTCTTCATCCTCTGGGTTCAATAATGCTTTTTCATAGGTAGCGATTACCTCTAAAGTTTTGTTGCCCGAAGCCAGAATGATTTCCTCTACGGTTTTTTTTGGGTCTAAAATTGGCTCTTGCTGAAGGAAGGACACTTGGATGCCCTTTCGGAAATTGACCAATCCGGCATCAGGGGTTTCCTGTCCAGCGATAATCTTTAAGATGGTTGTTTTTCCACTTCCGTTTTTAGCGATCAGTGCTATTTTTTGCCCTTTACTGATCCCAAAAGAGAGGGGTTCAAAAATAACATGCTCCCCATAGGCCTTTGAAATGCCCTCTACCGAAAGTAGATTCATCCTTTTTAATTTTTCCTAAAATTACGGATTCAATTCCAACTGGAGGGGGATAGCCAGAGGAGAAGCGAAAACAACTTCCCAAGGAGTTTATCCGACAGTGTTTGATCTCCAATGGTGGAAGGGCAGGAGGCAACCCGTGTCTGAAGCTTATATCACTTCTGTCTCCTAACGATATATTGAGTTGTATGTAAATATATCTGGCTAAAGCTTTGTTAAAAAGCTATGGAATTTCGCTCATTCTTTGATTTTAGCCAAAGTTCTATTGTAATAATCTATTAGAGACGTATAGTGGTCTTTGCCCTCCAGAGGGACATAGCTAACGTTCCCTCCATTGTCGCTGAGGGCTTCTGCAGTACTAATCGAGTTAAGGGGAAAAACATAATCGTCTTCGGTACCGTGATATAAAAAAACAGGGGCTTTGGGAGTCCAATTCAGCAGGTCGTTGTCTGTCAAAGCATTGATAAAAGCAATATCACTTCCATTGATTATCTCCGACACCCAAGATTCTTTAAAGAGTTTCGAGGGATTGGTATCGAGTTTTCCTTCTTGGATCAGTTGATTTTCAATAGTAGCAGCGTTAATTTTTTCCAGTCCCTCCATATTTTGGGCATAGGGTTCGTTAAGATAATCACTCCAAGGTCTTTGTAGACTGCTGTATATTTGGTTGTAGGTATGGAGTACCCATAAGTAGCTGGCGATAAACTCCGCGGGTTTGTCCATTTCGAGAATGGTTTTAGTAAAGGCGGTTTTGTTGTAGGCTCCTGCACCTGGCAGGGAAAGTGTAATTTGATTTTCGCCGGATGCTTCTATTTGTTGCTGCAAGGCTAAGGTGGCATAACCCCCTTCGGAGTAGCCCATCAAATAAAGTTGGTCGTTTTTTTGAATTTTCTGTACTTCCAAAAACTCCTCGACGGCTTTGAGCATGTCATGACTGGCAGTGGCGAGTGATTTTCTGTGTTCGTAGGGGTGGGGCAGGTCGGAGGATGCGCCATATCCCAGATAATCGGGCATGGAAACAATCATACCAGTAGCGGCAAATATCGCCATCATCCCCGTTTCATTCAATCCAAAGTTGGTGATGTTGGAGGGGGCACTGCTTTCTTCAGTGATGGTTCCGTGCTGATAGGAGACCATTGGCAGGGACTGATCCAAGCGGGGAAACATTACCGCACCAGAAGCGATGGTTTCTTTTCCATCGACTGTTTTTGTTTTATAAACGATTTTGTGGACTTCAATGTCATGGATTATCCGTTCTTCGATGGACTGTGAGATTAAGCCCGAAAAACTACCAGTAATTGTTTTAGAGTGTTTTTGTAACAACTGCGAAGAAACAAGATAATCATAAGTGATTGCGGTTTCTTCAACTTTTGTCGCGTTTTTTGAACATTGGATAAAAAGGAGTAATGCAAAAATTAAGGTTGTTTTATTCAATGGAGCTGGATTTATGGTTGCTTCTATTATTTAGCAAATTATAAAATTCACCATTAAAATGAGAAGTTTTGGTTATTAGATTTACGCCCATTTTAAATAATGAAGGAGGGTGTATTGCCAATCGGTTATGGCTAAGTTGACTCGTACAGCAGTTCATTTTAGGAGATTGTAATATCTTTTAGATAAAAATGAAACGCAAATTCCGTATGTGGGGGTTTTTGTTGTTGCCCCTGTCCTTGATATTATTTTTTCTCACCGCCGCCATCGGTTGGGGGTATGCCATGGTCGTTATACCGTTTAAAAGGAGCCAGGGCTCTATTCTATGGCGTTGGCACCACTATTGGTTGCGTTTGGCTGTATCTATCGACCAGTTGGGCAATGTGTTGTTGCAGTATTTGCTGAATGACCTATTGCTTTGCTCACGATCCACTAACCGCTTTGGGCACGAAGATGAAACTATTTCTAGTGTTTTGGGGAAAAACCAAAAAAACAACAGCCTGAGCGGTGTAGGAAAATTCCTCTCCCGTTTTTTGGATTTGTTGGATCCCAATCATGTGTTGAATTCCATCGAACATCCTCAGGACTAGGCGATTTTGTCTGTGTTGGGTGCAATACTTGCCGCTATCTTTTGCATCTCGGCTTGGGGAATGGAGAATTGAACACTGAACCGCAAGCGATTGGCGATCTGGTGGCTGCGATCGTTGTTTTTGTCCACTTTAAGGTCAACCCCCAGTATGCTGAGTTCTACATCTCCGCCTTTGTCGAAATTACTGCGAGTGGTGACGGCCAGGTCAAAATCCAATTCGGAATAGCCCATTGCTCCCCCTGCGGTTTTGATGTCCACCCCATAAAGGGCAACAGCCTTTTGGGCTTGTAGCAGTCCTTCTACCACTTGACTGACACTGCCGCTGATAAAATGATTGATTTGCATAGATGGTTAAGTTTTGATTTAGGATGTTTAGGGATTCCCCCTGATCTTGTCTGTTCTAAGGTCGTGAATTTTAAATAAAAAATCAGTGGAAAAAAGGTAGTACCTACTTGGAAAACATCTTGATATACTCATTCATACCAGTGCAAGTCAGTTGCCAGTATTTCCTTTTTTCTTACTATAACAGTCCTAGTTTCGCTTCATCGAGATTTTACAATAGACAAACTAACTAAGTTTTGAAAAGACTTATGTTTTTTAGAAATTATTTTCCTAAAATGTCATCCCTGCTGTTAACTGAACTCCAAGATCAAATGAATAAATTTTTGAAGTAAAAAACTTCTCATAGACACTTAAACCTAAAACTAATCCAAATTTTGATCTAGGTATGTATAGGATACCTTGGGATGTCTCCAGACCAACAAGAAATTGATTCTTTTTTTCATTTGAAAACTCAACAAGTTTCTCGTTTCCCAGTCCTACACTTGCCATTCCATTGAGATAAAAATTATTTTTGAAATGTTTAAAACCATTCCTGCCGATGGATACATATATCGAACTGTAGGACTTATAACCTGATTCTAAGAATAAATCTTTTTTTATTTCAGACTGCTCAAAACCCAATGCCCAGGGAAAAATCCATTCATTTGCTGGTTTCTTTCTGTTTTTATTTGAATAGGTGTGTATTTTCACCCCCTCAGAATTAATTCCATATGATTTAGTCATTAGCAGCAAATTTTTCCAGTGATGAAACTGTTTATTTTGGTTTTGTTGAGAAAATAAAGAGGTAGAGCAGAAAAATAGTAGGATTAATAATTGATGTTTCATGATTTTGGGTTTTAAGAAGTAAAAAGAAATATCTTAAAAATAAATTTAATGGCTTAAAAAATGATTCGACAACTATTAACTTATTACGAGGATTCTATGCGTGTTTAGGTTGTTTCATATACAAATCAAAAGCCAGAAAAATCTGACAATTTTATAGTGTAATCGAGCTGATAATAAGTAGAACGCTAATAAATTCATCAAAAACCAACTTTAACTCACATTTTCAATGCGTCTGCCTTATTTGGAGGTCTAACGTTTTAAGATCGAAAATTTTTTAAAAGAACAGCCTATTTGTTATCAGTATGAAGTTTTAAAATAATATTGCTTTAGCCATTTAAGATGAACTGATAGAACTATTGAAGTCTAATGTTTTTTATTAATGTAAAATAGATCACTTCTTTTGTCAGAATTTTCATTCAAATATTGAGATCAATCATTCATTTTATTTTAATCTAAGGTCTTGTTCTTTATGGGAGTCAAAAGATTTTTTACTTTTTTTTTGGGGCATCCAACCTGAAATTGTAGATTTTAAGTACCCAAGTTTTGTACTTATGAAAGTCTCCTCCCTTAAATCTATTGTTTTATTTCTGAGTTTTACCGCAACTGTATTTTCCTGCTCTAAAAAAGATAATACTGCTACAGAAGTTCCAACTGTATCCACTTTAGAAATATTTGAAATAACAGACAACTCAGCAAAAACTATTTCTGAGGTGATTGATAATGGAGGAGGAGAAATAATCTCTAAAGGTGTTTGTTACGGCACTTCAGTTGACCCTTCCATTAGTGAAAGTAAAACAACTGATGGAGGTGGTATGGGTTCTTTTTTGAGTGAAATTGAAGGTTTAGAGCCTGAAAAAGAATATTTCATTAGAGCCTATGCCACCAATGAAATCGGGACTGCATATGGAAAAAATATATCATTTAAAACTACACCTCTCCCAATCATAAAGGGTGATCTGAATTTAGATTCTCAAGCTGAAATTGATTTACTTTTTAAATCTGATATCGAGATTATAGAAGGAGATTTGTATGTAGGATTAAGGTCTGATTTTAACAAAAGTGCCGTAATTAATTCTTTGAGCTCAATGTCTTCTTTAAAAGAGGTTAAGGGGGACTTAGTGATAATAAATACCCGATCTTTAAAAAACCTTGAAGGTTTAAATAATATTGAAAAAATAGGGAGAAATATCATTATTTCTCACAATCAAGATTTATCGGATATTGACATTTTTAACAATTTCATTAAACTAGAGGGAGGAATAACTTTAATTTCCAACCCAGAATTAGTAGAACTCAATGGATTTAATTCCGTAACCTCATTATCTGGTGATCTTAGAATATCAGGCAACGATAAATTAGAAAGTATTTCAGGTTTGGAGTCCCTTAGTTCAATTAGTGGGGAATTGAGTATATGGTATAATTTGTCTTTACAGAACATTTCGGGTTTAAAAAACCTTACAAGTATCCAAACAGAGAAAAATTGGTATCAAGCTTTATCAATAGTGTATAATGATAAGTTGACTGACTTAGAGGGATTTAATCAATTAAAAGAAATTAAAGGAGGTTTGAAGATTGACTCAAATGCTGGATTGGAGAGTTTGGACGGACTTAATAATTTGACAAAAATTGATGGGGATTTAGAGATTAATAATAATAATGTTTTAGAAAATATTAAAGCCTTGTCTAATCTTGAAACAATACTGCGTTTGCATATTAATGGAAATCACAAGCTTCAGACTTTAGATGGTTTAGAAAATTTAAAGCCCCCCAGCAGCAGTAATGCAGAAATTAGTATCATTAACAATAATCAATTATCAGACTATTGTGCCATAAAAGATTTTGTGAGTAATATTAATAATTGTAGCGATGACAACTCATTGGGGTGTGATTATTCAGTCTATGGAAATGCCTATAACCCAGAATATGAAGATATGAAAAATGGAAAGTGTAAGGAGGAAAAGTGAATTATTTCTTTGAAGAATTCCATTTTTTGGAGGCTATCAATCGTTTTGGCCATTATCGGCATACTGTTGTTGATCGCTATGCCCATTTGTGCTTAGTCAGAAGCATAATACTAAGAACACTCAAGGCTTTTACTAACGATTAAAAAATAACTTTTGGGAAGTAAGAAAAATCCTATAAATAAAGAGACTTTTAAAGTCTAAGATAAACTTTTGAGAAGCTGTGGGATTAATGAAACCTGCTTGTCTGTTTGAATGACAGTACTTTCTCTTTTTTGAAACCATGTCATTTGCCGTTTGGCGTAGCGGCGGGTGTTTTTTTGGATTTCGGCGATGGTCTCTTCCTGGGTTAGCTTGCCCTCAAAGTGATCAAACCATTCGGAATAGCCCACGGTTTGAAGGGCGGGGAGTGCTCGGAAGGGGTAGAGCCGTCGGGCTTCTTCCTCCAAGCCTGCGGCAACCATTTGTTCTACCCTTTGGTTGATTCGATTATAGAGTTTTGACCGTTCTAGGCTAAGCAATATCGTTTGGGTGGAAAAGTGACGAACTGCTGCCGATTGTCCCAAAAAAGAGGAATAAGGTTTTTGGGCGCTTTCGCATATCTGCAATGCTCGGATCAGCCGGCGGGGGTTTTTCAGATCGACCTTTTGGTAATAGTCGGGATCTTTTTCCGCCAAAGCTTTTTGGAGTCCCTCTAAGCCTTTGGTTTGGTATATATTACTAACTATATTTATAGATGTTTTATCTACCGTCGGGAAGACATCTAAGCCCTCTATAAGAGCCTGAGCATAGAGACCAGAGCCACCAACCATCAATACAGTATCGTGTTTTTGGAATAATTCGGCCAGCAATACCAATCCCTCTTTTTCGAAGTCTCCCGCCCCAAAATGCTGGTGGATGCTTTTGTTTTGGATAAAATGATGGGGGACACCGTCCCGCTCCTCTTCTGAAGGCACAGCAGTACCGATATACATTTCTTTGTAGCATTGACGGGCATCGCAGGAAATGATTTCGGTTTTGTAATGCTTTGCCAATGCAACGCTAATGGCCGTTTTACCTACTGCAGTCGGGCCAGCAATATAGACCAATCGTTTAATCGACATGGTTGAGGGTTTCACCACATTGGTGGCAATATTTGGCCCCGTCTTTGTGTTGGGTGGTCATGCAGTGAGGACAGGCCTGGGTGTTGTGGTCGATGTTAAAAGCCTGTGAGGTAAGTTCTGCGGAAACGATCCCAGTGGGTACAGCGATAATACCATAACCCAAGACCATGATGATGGAAGCGATAAACTGCCCCAAGGGACTGGCAGGGGCAATGTCACCATAACCTACAGTGGTGAGGGTAACAATACACCAATAAATACTTCGGGGAATACTGCTAAAACCGCTTTGATCGTCTTCGACCATATACATGATGGTGCCAAAAATGATACACAAAATCACCACACTAAACATAAAGACCAAAATTTTTGTTTTACTGCGGGCCAAGGCTTTGACCAGTGAGTTGGACTCTCCCACAAAATGGGTGAGTTTAAGAATTCTAAAAACCCTTAGTAATCGGAGGGCTCTAAGAGCCAAAAGGGATTGGGTTCCTAGAAAGAATAAAGAAATGTATTTGGGGATGATAGAAATAAAATCGATGATGCCATAGGTAGTAAAGATGTATTTGGATGGTTTACTGATGGATAGTATCCGCAATAGGTATTCTATCGTAAAGATGATCGTGATAATCCATTCGGCAATATTGAGTTGAGCGTGGTATTTTTGACCAATCCAATCAACGCTTTCCAAGGCAACTAAAACCACACTGGAAAGGATAAAGATCAGTAGAACTACATCAAACACTTTCCCAGCTCGAGTATCGGCCTCGTAAATGATTTCATGTAATCGGTGTTTGATTTTCTTGTAGTTCAATGAATGGGCGTTAGTGAGTGTTGATTTCAGTGATACCCAAAGGTATTAATTTTCTGAATTTATTTTTTTTGATATGGGAAAGGATCAGTGCACGACAATCCGAATTGTCTTCCATAGCAATCATGCGGTTAAGGATTTTTTCTTTGTTTTTGATTTGGTGATTTAGTTCATAAAAACCATATCCTTTAAAACATTTATTATCAATATAAATAAAGCTATACTCTCCATCTTTTCTTCCAATACCAATCATCAGAAAATGATCGTGAGGATAGTTGTTTTTGTCCTGTAATTGGGAAAGTCTTTCGTTGTAACTTTCGGGGCTTTCTTGTTCCAAGCAAGCCCCCTTGCATCGGTCGTTTTTATAAGCAAAACAGGCTCCATCAGAATCCTGAAGAGAGGAGTGCTTATGACACAGTTGGTGGTCTTTAATCCACTGAATCATCAAATGTTTGGCTACCCGACTGTTTTTAAAAACCACAAGGTATTCCCTATCATTGCGTACCTGTTCCAAAATCAATTGGTGGTAATCTGTTTCTTGATCGATCCTAATGCCCATAGGGTAGAGGCGGTAGCGCCCGTCTTTATTGATCTGGGGTTGGTTTTTTTTGATTTCGTGTTGTTCTTTGAGGAGGGCTATAAGCTCGCTGCCAGTGGTTTCAAAATTAACTTTATGGAGTTTCTTTTGAATTTTTTTGGATTTACGATCTGTTCCAGTCAGGTGGGTTCTTACCCTTTTTTGAATGTTATTGCTTTTACCGATGTAAAGGACATCGCCTACGGCATTGTGTAGATAGTAAACCCCTGTGGCAGTAGGTAATTCTTCAATAATAGAAAGGTATTTGGAGGGCACTTGATGGGCGTGAAGGGCTTTGATTTGGGATTTAAGGATTTCCTTACAGCTGTCTTTTTCCAACAGCAATTCGAAAAGTTTGACCGTGGCCAAGGCATCGCCTTGGGCGCGGTGACGGTCACTGATGGGAATGCCAAGTGAACGCACCAATTTACCCAGTTTGTAGGACTCCATATCGGGGAGTAGTTCTTGGGAAAGGCTAACGGTACAGAGGGAGTTTTTTTCGAAATTATAGCCCAAACGTTTGAACTCGGTTCTGAGGATTCGGTAGTCAAAATCGGTATTGTGTGCTACAATAAGGCAGTTTTCGGTGATTTCGATGATGCGTTTGGCCACTTCAAAAAACCTTGGGGCATTGCGCAACATCTTGCTATTAATACCGGTAAGCTTTTCTACAAAGGGCTGAATGGGTCTTTCGGGATTGACCAAACTGATGAACTGATCGGTGACTATTTGTCCATTGTGCTGATATATGGCAATTTCGGTAATGCCTTCCTCATTGTACTTTCCTCCTGTGGTTTCAATGTCTAGAATGGCGTACATAATCAATAGTTACGAGGTCCAAAAATTTTGCTGCCCACACGGATCATATTACTGCCCTGTGCAATGGCCAAGGGATAGTCGCCGCTCATGCCCATTGATAGGGTTTCCAGTCGATGATTTTGTTGGATCAATTGGTCGTAGAGATTTTTTAGTCCGGCAAACTCCTGAGCAATTTGTTTTTGACCCTCGGTGTATGAGGCCATTCCCATCAGTCCTTTGATGTGAACATGGGGAAACTCCTTGGACATTTCAATGGCTTGTTGGCATTCTTCGGCCGAGAATCCAAATTTATTGTCTTCCTGAGCAATATGAATTTGAAGAAGACAGGGGATGATGCGGTTGTTTTTTGTGGCTTGTTTGTCGATTTCCTTTAGTAGTTTCAGACTGTCGACCCCGTGGATTAAATCCACATAGGGTGCCATATATTTGACTTTGTTGGATTGAACATGCCCGATCATGTGCCATTGGATGTCTTTGGGGAGTTCTTCCTGCTTACGAGTCATGTCTTGAATTTTGTTCTCTCCAAAAACCCTTTGCCCAGCATCGTAGGCCTGCATGATTTCCTCGTTGGTTTTGGTTTTGGAAACAGCTACCAACTGAACGTGCTGGGGGATTTCTTGCAGTATTGTCGTGGTGTTTTCTACTATACTCATTTTAATAAGACGTGCTACGAAGGGTTAATTAGAAGATTGAATCGCATTTATTCTTTACAACAATCCATAATTTGATGGGCAAGTTCTAAAGCACGGGTTCCGTTTTCCAGAGGAACAATTACGGGATCATTTTTATCGATCGCATCTGCAAAAACTTCTAATTCTTCCAATATGGCGTTGGAATCTTCTATATTGGGATTTTCAAAATAGATTTGTTTTTTTTCTCCATCGGCATTTTCAAGAATCAGTGCGAAATCCTCTGCTTTTTTTGGGGCATCCTTCATTTTAACGACTTCCACTTTTTTGTCCAAAAAATCTACAGCGATATAAGCATCTTTTTGAAAAAAACGGGTTTTTCGCATTTTCTTTAGGGAGATCCGACTGGCTGTTAGGTTGGCTACACAACCGTTTTCAAATTCGATTCGCGCATTGGTAATATCGGGGGTAGTACTGATGACAGCTACTCCAGAAGCGGATACAGATTTTACTTTGGAATCGACCACACTTAACAATACATCAATATCGTGTATCATCAAATCCAAGACCACTGGCACATCGGTACCTCTGGGGTTAAACTCTGCCAAACGATGGGATTCTATAAACTTGGGGTGGGTGACCGAGGATTTTATGGCCTTAAAAGCCGGGTTAAAACGTTCGACATGCCCCACTTGACCCAGTACGCCCTTTTCAGCGGCCAGTTTGGTGATTTCACGGGCTTCGGCTACACTATTGGCAATAGGTTTTTCGATAAAGACATGCTTGCCTTCTTGGATGGCATGAAGTGCATTCTGGTGATGGTAGGGGGTAGGGGTGACGATGTCAACCATTTCACAAGCTTGGATCAAATCGGCTTCACTTTCAAAAGCAGTATAGCCTTTTTCTTGAGCTAGGGCCTTGGCATTTTTTTGATTAGGATCATAAAATCCTACCAACTCATATCGCTCGGAGGCCTCAAGTAAACGCAAGTGAATTTTACCCAAATGTCCTGCACCCAAAACGCCAGCTTTAATCATAGCACTTATTTTTAATCAAAAATACCATCTTTTTCTGATTATTTTGGGGAAGTAATTACATTTGTCCTCATGACCGATTCAACCAAGCATCAAGGGCAAAGAAGGCAGTTGGTTAAACTGTTGGAAGAAAAAGGAATTCAAAATAAAGAGGTGTTGACAGCTGTAGGGACAGTGCCCCGTCATTGGTTTATGGATGCGGGTTTGGAGGAGTATTCCTATGCGGATAAGGCCTATCCCATCGCAGCCAATCAGACCATCTCCCAACCCTACACCGTGGCCTTTCAGACCCAATTACTGGAATTACAAAAAGGGGATAAGGTATTGGAAATCGGAACAGGATCGGGCTATCAGACGGCTATTTTACTGGCCTTGGATGGACTAAAAGTCTATACCATAGAACGTCAACAGCAGTTGTTTAAAAAAACGGCCTTGTTGTTTAAAAAGCTACGACTACAACCCAAAAAAGTGATTTTTGGGGACGGTTACCAAGGTTTGCCAGAGCAAGCCCCTTTTGAGGCCATTCTCGTGACGGCTGGGGCGCCAGAGGTACCCAAAGCCCTTTTGGAACAATTGGCCATCGGAGGACGATTGGTGATTCCTGTGGGAGACAAAGACCAAATCATGACCCGTTATATCCGGACTGGAGAAAAGTCCTTTGATCGAAAAACTTTTGGTGATTTTAGGTTTGTGCCTTTATTGAAGGATAAAAATTAAAACGCAAGATTGATTCTTATCCCCTGATTGTGCTTTAGTTTTCCCAAAGCCCAAAAATAATCTACCCTGAGCAGTTTTATCTTTCCAAATCCAAGTTTGTTAAGTCCAACATTCACTTCATAATGTGGTTTTTGATGCTTTAATGACAAGGTGTGAAAACCAGCAATGAATTCACTTTTCAGCCATCTAATAAGAGGCCAATTGCCTACACCCCACCTTTTAAAATGATGTTCCCAGTGCATCAGAAAATAATCGTTGGAGGAACTGAATTGGTAATAAGGCAATAGGTTGAATTGGTTTAGGTAGGGAGTTGCTTTTCCAAAAATGGTTTCATTCCCGTGGAAGTGGTTTAAATCCATAAAAGCGGGACTTTTGCTTTGCAAGAAACGTCCAGATTTGATCTTCAGATGGGTTTCACCATGTACCCCAAAGAAAAGGTTTTGATCGTAGGTAAAATCCATTTTCATAAAGTTGTATTGAGAAATGCTACTGCCAAATGCACGAGTAAAGCCCAGACTTAGTATAGGGTAGTTCTCCTTTTGGGTATAAAATCGTTGGTTGGGGTACTGGTAAAATTGGTTTTCAGGCTTGTATTGCAGTACAAAATCAATTTTATTAAGGGTATGGGGTTGGAAATCGTATTCCGCATTGATGGGGGTATTGGACTGATAGATTCTATCCTTGTTAAAGTAAGCCACATCGGTGGTATTTTGCCTTGGATTCCTTTGGAAATGAGCAGCAGCTATAGTCACCCAAAACTCAGGACTTAGAAAAGTGCTAAAATGAGCCTCTATTTTGGAGTTTTCATACCATTTGGCGTAATTTTCTTTTAATAACAGGCTGTAAATGCTGTTCATCAAAAGACCGATGGGGGATTCACCGTCAAATTGAACCAAGCTCCGCTCTGCCCGCAATAGCCATTTTGAGTAATGCACCTTGTCCATCAAATAATCCAATTGAATGCCTGGATAGTTTTTCTGGTCGGAGAAGCCATAGACATTGTAGGCATTGATTCGCAGTGACTTCTTTTGCTTTTCCCACTTGCGATTGTAAAAGAGGTTTATTTTGGCATTGTACCCCTGCACCGTGTTGAAATGAAAAGCTGAAGTCGGAATTGAAAAACCATATTTGACTTCTTTTTTGCTGTTTTGGATCGTTTTTCCCAAAAAATCACTCCATTGAAAACGATTGATTTCACGATCCAAGGAGTCCCTATAGGCAGGAGTAGTGTGTGCTTTTACAATACTGTCTTTTTCTTTGTAATTGGAAAACTCCTTAGAAGTCAACGGAATAGGTCTATTTTGTACAAAAAGACTGTCTTTTTGGTTGGCCTCATCTTCGATATAGTAAATCATTTTACCAAAGGTTTTGTTTTCGAAAATGGGATTGAAATCGTATTGGGTATAAACTCCAGAAAAATGGGCGTTAAAGTTAAATCCAAAGATTCCAATTTTGAATTCAATTACTTGATCGCTTTTAACCCATGAATTTGATCCTAGGTCGTGAATGTAGTTTTGCTTTATGCGAAATTCATCAAGTGCAGTAAGGGAGCTCTGAGATCGATTTACTTTAAGATCCAATCCATAAAAACTCCAATCATCCTCTACGATGTAGATTGTTCCTTCAAAAGTGGGGGAGCTGTCGATTTTTCTTTTTAACTCGATCTGGTTGATCAGATGGCCCTCTTGGGTATAGAATGTTCCTAATAATTTATATCGATAAAACGAAAAAGCAGCATCGGCAATGGGTGAGATCAGATCGTTTTCAAGGTTGACCGTGTTTTGATAAAAATTGAATTCAGCATCATCGGCACTGTTGAAAGTTATGCCCTGTTCATCGCCACTTACTTTTGTTGCTGTGATGATTTCCTTAAACTTTTCTCGGTCTTTAAAGATTTTGGAATAGGTTTCAGACAGGTACAGTATGCCCGATCGAGTGGAATCCAACGCTTCGTCGGAAAGATCAATTTCTTGCCCTAGTATTTTACGAGGTAAATTTTTGGTACTCACTACTCCTTTGGAATAGAAGTTTGCCCTGTAGGTGGAGTGGGTTAGCAAATGTTCTTTCCTTTTTCTTTGTGCGGCTCTTATAATGGCATGAGCAGGATTCTCACTAGCACTGAGGGTTACCTCTTCAAGTGAAATCAATTCTTCTTTTAGGCTAATCTCAAAATACGAGGGTGAAGATTTTAAATCATAAGGCTTTATTTCGGATTGATACCCCAAGCTTTTAAATACAATTTTTCCTTTTTTATTGGGGAGTTTACCCAAATAAAAGGCCCCATCTTGATTGGTTACTGTTCCAACAAAAGAATCTTTGATATAGACACTTACCCCTTGCATAGGATTATTGAGACTATCAGTCACCTTTCCTTTAATCTGGGCGGTTAATGTAGCACTGAGAAGGAATAACGCATTGACTAATCCCAGTCTGATTAAACTTTTCATATCAACGAATACGATCTATTACAACTCATTTTATCTTCTTGAATGGAGAAAAAACCATCCTCCATACTTTGAGAGGTACTAAAATTAAAAATAAGGTTTAAATAGAAAGTATATTTTAATACATTGGGAATGATAGCGGGTCGATAGGTTTTCATGTTCAATACTTTGGGGGTAATATTTAAAGGAAACGAATTTATTTATTAAAACTCTTTTTGATCCGATCCAAATCCCTCTTATTGTCTCTGTCTTTAAGCGTGTCTCTTTTGTCGTACAATTTTTTACCACGGGCTAGGGCGATCAACATTTTGGCAAAGCCTTTATCGTTGATAAAAAGCTTAAGAGGGACAATGGTTAACCCCGAGTTTTTGACCTGTTTGAGTAATTTATTTAACTCTTTTTTTTGGAGCAAAAGTTTTCGGCTTCCTCGAGGACGGTGGTTGAAGCGGGTACCAAAAGCATATTCCTCGATATACATGTTGACGGCAAAGAGTTCCCCGTTTTCATTGAATTCACAAAAACTTTCGGCAATAGAGGCTTTACTATCGCGAATGGACTTGATCTCGGTTCCAGTCAATACAATACCTGCAGTAAATTGATCGAGGATTTCGTATTCAAACCGAGCTTTTTTGTTTTGTATGTTGATTCGCTTTTGCACGGGGCAAAGTTAACAACTTATTCTTTAGTCTTTTTGCCATTTCTAAATACGATTTCTCCATCAAAATGATCGATTAATACGAGTTTTTTGTTGTCTATTTCACCAGCCAATAAGGCTTTGCTTAGTGCATTGAGTACCTTTTTTTGTATGACCCTTTTGACCGGTCTTCCACCGTATTCGGGATCAAAACCCCATTGTGCCAATGCGCTGATGGCTTCGTCTGTGGCAGAGATGTCGAGTGCTTGCTGTCCCAGTCTTTTGGCCAAGATTTTAAATTGTAAGCGCACAATGGATTCGATTTCCTTGGCTGTAAGGGGAGAGAACATAATGATGTCGTCGATACGGTTGAGGAATTCGGGTCGTATGGTGTTTTTGAGCAATTGCAAAACACTTGCTTTGGCTTTGTCTTGAGCCTCGTCAAAGTCTTTATGGGCTTCAAAAGCAGCTTTGATCTCATGGCTGCCCAGATTGGAGGTCATGATGACTATGGTGTTTTTAAAGTCAGCCGTCCGTCCTTTGTTGTCGGTTAATCGTCCCTCATCCAGCACTTGCAGTAAGACATTGAAGGTGTCGGGATGAGCTTTTTCGATTTCGTCCAAAAGCACTACGGAATAGGGTTTGCGTCTAACGGCTTCGGTCAGTTGCCCGCCTTCGTCATAACCTACATAACCAGGAGGGGCACCCACCAATCGACTTACGGCATGGCGCTCTTGGTATTCACTCATGTCGATGCGGGTGATGTTGGTTTCATCGTCGAAAAGCACTTCGGCCAAAGCCTTGGCCAATTCGGTTTTACCCACTCCTGTGGTCCCCAAGAAGAGAAAACTACCGATGGGTCGGTTTTGATCTTGCAGTCCAGAACGACTTCGTCGAATGGCATCGGATACTGCTTCTACTGCTGTTTCTTGACCAACCATACGTTTGTGGATTTCTTTTTCAAGATTTAGCAATCGTTCTTTGTCGGTTTGCAGCATTTTGCTGGTGGGAATGCCAGTCCATTTGGCCACCACCTCGGCGATATCGTCATAGTTGACTTCTTCTTTGATAAGGGTGTCCTTTTCTTGGTATTGTAGCAATTCGCGGTGCAATTGGTCGAGGGTTTCCTGTGAAGCTTTGATCTTTCCATAGCGCAATTCTGCCACGGTAGCATAGTCACCCTCTCTTTCGGCACGATCGGCTTGGAGTTTGTAGTTTTCGATTTCCTGTTTGGCCTGTTGGATTTTATCTACTCGGTCTTTTTCCTGACTCCATTGGGCAAAGAGGGTATTGCGTTCTTCTTTGAGGTTAGACAGTTCTTCGTTGAGTTTGGCGATCTTTTCTTGATCTTTTTCCCGTTTGATGGCAACGATTTCTATTTCTATCTGACGAATTTTACGGTCGAGGGTATCCAATTCCTCTGGTTTAGAATTCATTTCCATCCGCAATTTAGAAGCTGCTTCGTCCATCAGGTCAATGGCCTTATCGGGGAGGAAACGGTTGGAGATATAGCGGTCGGAGAGCATCACCGCACCAATGATGGCTTCGTCTTTGATCCGCACCTTGTGGTGGGCTTCGTATTTTTCTTTGATGCCGCGCAAAATAGAAATGGCACTCTCAGTATCGGGTTCGTCAACTACGACTTTTTGAAAACGTCGCTCCAGTGCTTTGTCTTTCTCAAAATATTTTTGATACTCATCTAGAGTAGTGGCCCCAATAGCACGGAGTTCGCCCCTTGCCAAAGCGGGTTTAAGGATGTTGGCAGCGTCCATGGCGCCTTCGCCACCACCAGCCCCAACCAAGGTGTGGATCTCGTCGATAAACAGTACTATGCTTCCATCGCTGTCGATCACTTCTTTGATCACACTCTTAAGACGCTCTTCAAATTCTCCTTTGTATTTGGCCCCTGCAATCAATGCGCCCATATCCAGGGCGAAAATTTGTTTTTCTTTAAGGTTTTCTGGTACATCGCCGTCGATGATTCGGTGGGCGAGTCCCTCTGCAATGGCGGTTTTTCCTGTTCCAGGCTCTCCCACCAATATGGGGTTGTTTTTGGTTCTACGGGAAATGATCTGTAACAAACGACGAATTTCTTCATCCCTCCCGATCACAGGGTCTAATTTGCCCTCCTGCGCCAATTGATTGAGGTTTTTGGCATATTTCTCCAAGGCATTGTATTGATCCTCTGCAGATGCGGAAGTGATTTTTTCTCCTTTTTGAAGTTGAGAAAGGGTATCCTCCAAGCTTTTCTTGGTAATGCCTTGGTCTTTAAGGATCTTACCAATGCTTCCAGAACTTTCGAATAAGGCCATCAGTAGGTGTTGAGTGGCGACAAAATCGTCCTTGGAGGCTTTGGCAAGATTCATTGCGTGAAGCAGTGTTTTGGAAGCGTTGGGGGAGATTACTATGTCTCCTCCCGATACCTTGGGCAGGCTTTCCAGAGCACTTTCGGCAAGTTTTTCCAAAAGCGAAAAGTTGACTTGTAGTTTTTTGAAAACAAAGGGCAGCACATTGTCATCGACCTCTAATAGGGCTTTAAAAAGGTGTTCGTTTTCGATCTGCTGATGTCCCAATTGCTGGGTCAGTTGCTGGGCGGTTTGTACCACCTCTTGCGATTTTAGGGTAAAATTATTCAGATTCATGGCAATTTTTATAGTAAGAACATCAAGAGCCGTTCCAAAATCGAATTGCTGACTTCTTGTCGTTTTTTCCACTCATTTCTGTGACAAACTGTCAATTTCTAGTTTGAATTTTTCCATTTCCATCCATACTTCATTCAATCCATTAATGATGTCGGAGGCCAACATAAAAGGGTAGGAAAGCAATTGACCTTGGAGATCTGCGGCTCTTCCGTGGGCATAGACGCCCATTAAAGCGGCAGATTCAGGAGTATAGCCTTTTGCCAACAGTCCGCCGATGATGCCCGCTAGTACATCTCCACTCCCTGCTGTGGCCATTCCGGGATTACCACTGCTGTTGAACCAAATGTTTCCATCGGGTAGTGCAATGGCTGTATGGGCTCCTTTAAGGATACAGATGAGTTGATTATTCTGAACGAAATCTCTAAGCCGTTCCAACTTTTCTTGATCGTCTTTCCATCTTCCAATTAGCCTTTCAAATTCTTTGGGGTGGGGAGTGAGAATGCTATTGGGAAGTAATTTTTTCAGTAATTCAGGTTGAGCAGCCAAAAGGTTGATCGCATCCGCATCAATGACCATAGCCGCCTGACTTTGGGTGAAAACAGAATTTAAAAAATGCTGGGTTTCGCTATGAGTTCCCAGACCTGGACCCATAGAGATGGCAGAATGATTTAATCCATAATGACCTGATAAGCAATCTTTTCCTTTATTGAATTCAATCATTGCTTCAGAAACGGTATTTTGCAATATCTCCACCCCGCACTGTGGGGTTAGTATGGATAATTTCCCTAATCCAGTTCTCAGTGCAGCTTTAGCAGCTAGGGTAGCAGCACCCATTTTCCCTTTGCTGCCAGCCATCAGTAACAGATGTCCATTGGTGCCTTTGTGATCAAATTTAGCTGAGGATAGATATCTACTTTTGGCCATTTCGGAAGTCAAATAGTGATGAGGGGTCTCTACTTCATCTATAAATGAAGCCGATAATTTGATGTCCAGTAGGTGAAATTGGCCAGCTTTTTCTCCTTGTTCGGGGAGGAGAAATGCCAGTTTAGGCGCATGAAAACTGAGCGTGTGTTGTGCTTGAACAATTCCATCGGCAGCATTTTCTCCATTGAATTCCGGAAAAAGTCCGGAGGGAATATCAATAGACAAAACGGTGTTGGGCAGTGAATTGAGGGCTTGAATGATTTTTTTTAAAACTCCTGAGACCGGACGATTGAGCCCCGTCCCCAATAATCCATCGATGATGATCACCTCCTTGGGAAGTGAGGAAAGCACCTCAGCACTTAGATTCTGGATATTGGTATTGTTGATTCTCTTTCTGTTTTGAGTATAATCTTTGGTGGAATTCTGACCCAAAGGAAATTCAAAAAGGCTACAAGAGTAATTTTTATCCCTTAGTAAGCGGTAGAGTGCCAGTCCGTCTCCACCATTGTTTCCTGTACCACAGAGTATACAAAAGGGTTGGCTGTTGTCATAGCGTTTGACGATCCAGTCTCTGCAAGCCATTGCAGCTCTTTCCATCAAATTTATTGAGGAAATGGGTTCATTGGCGATGGTTTGGCGATCAGCTTCTCGAATTTGAGATTGATGTAGGATTTTCATCAATTATTTTTTTTGGTTGGGCAAGTTATTAAGGTTTTGTCGTTGCGCTTTAATGTTTAAAATACTGTTATTCAGTTTTTTATTTGCCTTAAAAAGTTTTTTTATTCAAAACTGTTCAAAATATTTGAATTTTAATTTAGCAATAAATAATCAAGGTTTCATTAAAACCTTATTTTTGTAACACAATTTTATGGAACGATGACAGCAAGAGACACTACAATTTTTAATTTGATTGATTCGGAAGAGCAACGCCAGTTGAATGGTATAGAATTGATCGCTTCTGAAAACTTTACCAGTCCAGCCGTAATGGAGGCCACTGGTTCGGTATTGACTAACAAATATGCAGAGGGCTACCCAGGCAAACGATATTACGGCGGTTGTGAGGTGGTAGATCAAATAGAACAAATTGCCATAGATCGCGCCAAGGAATTGTTTGGTGCAGCTTATGCGAATGTACAGCCACATTCTGGCTCTCAAGCCAATACTGCAGTATTCCATGCTTTTTTAAAGCCAGGTGATAAAATTTTAGGTTTTGATCTCTCTCATGGTGGACACTTGACCCATGGCTCTCCCGTTAATTTTTCCGGTCGTTTGTACAAGGCTCATTTTTATGGAGTGCAGGAAGATACTGGAAAATTGGACTACGATAATATTTTGGCCATCGCCAAAGAGGTACAACCACAGATGATCATTGCAGGCGCCTCGGCCTATTCCCGAGATATAGATTTTAAAAAATTCCGAGCCATTGCCGATGAAGTTGGCGCTTTTTTATTGGCAGATATTTCTCACCCCTCCGGAATGATCGCCACAGGCTTGCTTTCCGATCCGATTCCTCACTGTCATGTGGTGACCACCACCACCCACAAGACCCTTAGGGGGCCTAGAGGAGGACTGATTCTGATGGGTGAGGACTTTGATAACCCTTTTGGAATTGCGCTGAAAAACGGAACTTTACGAAAAATGTCGCATCTTTTGGATATGGCGGTTTTTCCCGGCAATCAAGGTGGGCCTTTGGAGCATGTAGTAGCGGCTAAGGCAGTTGCTTTCGGTGAGGCTTTAAAACCTGACTTTAAGGCTTACATGGAACAGGTAAAAAAGAATGCCAATGCTATGGCAGAGGCTTTTGTCAAAAGAGATTACCACATCATTTCGGGTGGTACAGACAACCATATGATGTTGATAGACCTTCGAAATAAAAACATTACGGGTAAAGTTGCCGAGCAAGCTTTGGTCAAAGCAGAGATCACTGCCAATAAAAACATGGTGCCTTTTGATGACAAATCTCCTTTTGTTACTTCTGGTATTCGTTTTGGAACCGCTGCTATTACTACTCGGGGATTTAAACAAGCGGACATGGAGACCATAGTGAACTTTATCGATCGGGTAATTTCCAATCCAGAAGATGAAGAAAATCTTGAAGCTGTGGCTAAAGAGGTGAATCATCTGATGCAAGGCAGACCACTTTTTGCCTATTAATCATCCCATTGCTCCTTTTATTGATTTATTTTTACATTGGATGATTGCCTATTGAAGTATTAGCGGTCAATAGAATAGGAATATGTATATTTCGTCTTAAATTCATATTTTTAGGTATAAATTATAAACTAACCATAAAATTAAATGTCTTTTAATAAATTTTCACCACTATTATATTTTTTAGGGGCATTTGTGTTGGCTCTAGGTGTGAAGTATTTTTTTAATGATCAACCCAGAATTCAAAAGGTAAGTTTGATTGCTGCTGTGGATGGAAAAAATATTGAAGAGTCTTTACCTGAACGCATCAGCTATAATTTTGATGTCAAACCTATCCTTTCTGATAAATGCTATACTTGCCACGGTCCTGATCCCAAATCCGTTCAGGGTGAATTAAGGTTGGATATTGTCGATCACTGGTACAGAATCAGTGAAGAGGATTCCAACAAACAGATTATTTTTCCTGGTGATGTTAGCAAGAGTGAGTTGGTCGATCGGATTCATTCTACCCGTGCTTCCCACCTTATGCCTCCACCAGAATCCAATTTGGAGTTGACCGAAAGAGAAAAAATAATCCTTGAAAAATGGATAGAGCAGGGAGCCGAATGGGATAGACACTGGGCCTACAACCCTCCTGTAAAAAAAGAACCAAGAGCCAATGATAAGGTTGGATGGAGTACTCATATCATCGACCGTTTTGTTGTCCAGCAAATGGATAAAAAAGGATTAAGTCCAGCACCAATAGCACCCAAAGAGATACTCCTTCGACGCTTGTATTTTGATTTAATTGGACTTCCTCCTTCGATCAGTGAAATTGATGCTTTTCTCAATGATGAGAGTGAAGATGCCTTTGAAAAGGTGGTAGATCACTTACTTCAATCTTCTTCCTACGGAGAGCGGATGGCATCGATATGGATGGACATTGCCCGCTATGCTGACACCAATGGATATCAAGACGATACCCAGCGTTTTATGTGGCCTTGGCGCGATTGGGTAATTCACGCTTACAATAAAAACCTGCCCTATGACGAATTTGTGAGTTGGCAGTTGGCGGGAGACCTTCTTCCCAATGCCACCAAAGAGCAGATTTTGGCAACAGGCTTCAATCGCAATCACATGATTACCCAAGAGGGGGGAGTGATTGAGGAAGAATACCGAGTGGAATATGTAGCTGATCGAACGGCAACTACTGCCAAATCATTTATGGGGCTTACTATGGAGTGCGCGCGTTGTCATGACCATAAATACGATGAACTCACCCAAAAAGACTTTTTTAATCTGTACAGCTTTTTCAACCGCTTGGAGGAAAAAGGCAGGATTGGCTATCAAGAGGTAGCGGCACCAAAAATTAAACTGAATCAAGAGTTGGTCAATAGTGAGCTTGCTTTTGTAAGGTGGCCCGACAGCATTCCTGAGGTAGAGGTAATGGTTATGGAAGAGGTGGAGGATTTACGGAACACCTACATTCTGAATAGGGGCGCCTACGACGCTCCTACCGAGCACAAAGTTGATGGGGGAATGCCTGGTAACATTTTGAACTTTGACGCTGATTTCCCTAAGAACAGATTGGGGCTTGCACAGTGGCTTTTTGACCCCAATAACCCATTAACAGCAAGGGTGGCGGTTAATAATCTGTGGCAACAGTTTTTTGGTTTGGGCATCGTAGCCACACCCTCTGATTTTGGAAATCAAGGGGCATTGCCCACACACCCAGAATTGTTGGATTGGTTGGCAGTGACTTTTAAGGAGGAAGGTTGGGATACTAAAAAAATGACTAAAAGAATTGTTATGTCGTCAACCTATCAACAATCGAGCAAACCCACACCACTTCAGTTGAGTATTGACCCTAAAAACCAATATTTGTCTGTTTTCCCAAGACAAAAACTTACGGCGGAGATGATAAGAGATAATGTGTTGGTCAGTAGTGGCTTGTTTGTGGACAAAATAGGAGGACCTAGTGTAAAACCCTACCAACCTCCTGGTTTATGGGATGAAATGACTGGAGGGAGTACTTCCAACTCTCTTAAACGCTACATCGTGTCTACCGATGGAAATCAATACCGAAGAAGCCTTTATACCTATTGGAAAAGAACAGTTCCACCGCCGGGTATGATCACTTTCGACGCTTCCACGAGAGACTATTGTACTGTGGAGCGACAGAAAACCAGTACCCCTTTACAGTCCTTAATTTTGCTCAATGACCCACAGGTTCAAAATGCAGCGGAGGCCATTGCTTCATTGATTCTGAGCAGTGAGATTAAAAATAAGAAAGAGCGCATTATTACCCTTCACCGAAGAATTACTGGTCGATACCCCAGCCGAAAGGCTTTGTCAGATATGATTGACTATATGGAGACAGTAGAGGAGCTGCACGAGAAAAAAACAACTGAGATCAGCGAGGTGGATTTGGAATTGAAAAGCTATACCTCTTTGGCCCTTCTGATTTATAATTTGGATGAAACTTCTCAAAAAAGTTAGAACATGAAAGAAATAAACCAATATTTTCAAAACAACAATCGACGCCATTTTTTAAAAAATATGGGCTTTGGCATTGGCGGATTGGCATTGGGAAGTTTAATCGATCCATTGGGGATGGGATCTCCCGACAACATTGGGCCACAGTTACAGGCTGGGCCATTGCCCCTTCCTCATTTTGCTCCCAAGGCCAAAAGAGTGATCTACCTTTTTCAAAGTGGAGGGCCCTCTCAATTGGATTTGTTTGACTATAAACCCTATTTGAATAAATACCGAGGGATGGATTTACCCGATTCGATCAGAAAAGGGCAAAGATTGACTGGAATGACCGCTGGGCAAGACAAATTCCCTGTTACAGGAAGTATATATAATTTTAAGCAATACGGTGAATCTCGGGCATGGGTAAGTGACCTGATGCCTCATGTTTCCAAAGTCGTGGATGAGTTATGTTTTGTAAAATCCATGCATACAGAAGCAATCAACCACGACCCAGCGATAACCTTTTTTCAAACGGGTTCTCAATTGCCGGGACGACCCAGCATAGGTTCTTGGATGAGTTATGGTTTGGGAAGTCTGAATAACAACCTGCCTTCCTTTATTGTTTTGCTTTCTACAGGCAATGGTAAGCCACAGCCCCAACCCCTATACTCTCGTTTGTGGGGTAATGGTTTTTTGAGTTCCCTTCACCAAGGGGTACAGTTTCGCTCGGGTAAAGACCCAGTATTGTACCTCAAAAACCCAGAGGGGGTATCCAAAAGCGAAAGAAGAAAGATGTTGGATCATTTGGCCGCACTCAATGAGGCACAAGAAAAAACCTTTGGTGATCCTGAAATCAACAGCCGCATCTCCAATTATGAGATGGCCTATAGAATGCAAACCTCGGTTCCTGAGGTGATGGACATCAGCAACGAGCCTGATCATGTTCTAAGAATGTATGGTAAAAACTCTTACACTCCTGGAACCTACGCTGCCAATTGTCTGCTGGCGCGTCGTTTGATAGAAAAAGATGTGCGATTTGTACAATTGTATCATACGGGTTGGGATCAACACGACAACCTTCCTGCTCAGCTCAAACGTCAAGCAGAGGATGTGGATCAAGGAACAGCCGCTTTAATCATGGATCTCAAACAAAGGGGACTGTTGGAAGATACCTTAGTGATCTGGGGCGGTGAATTTGGTCGTACCAATTACTGTCAAGGTCGATTGACCGATACCGATTACGGAAGGGATCATCACCCACGATCTTTTACCATTTTTATGGCAGGTGGTGGAATCAAACCAGGATTCTCCTATGGAGAGACGGATGACTTTGGATACAATATTGTCAAAGACCCCATGCATGTTCATGATTTACAAGCGACCTTACTTCATCAGTTTGGTGTCGATCATGAAAAAATGATTTATAAAACTCAAGGACGAAGGTTCAGACTGACGGACGTATCTGGAGAGGTTAAAAAAGAGATTTTATCAATTTGATTAGGTGGAATACAGTTTAGAAATATTAAAATACATCGGTAAATTTCACCCTTTGGTGTTGCATTTGCCCATTGGGTCTTTGTTGATGACTTTTTTGTTGTTGTTGGTTTCAAAGTTCCAAAAAGTGGCGCTTGAAAAGGCCATTCGGATAGGGGTAGACTTTTCTTTTGCGGGAGCGCTGATGGCCAGTATTATGGGCTATCTACTTTCCTTGGACGAGGCCTATGATTTTAATACCCTTAAATTTCATTTTTGGGCTGGCATTGTTACTTTGATTCTAAGTTTTAGCTTGTGTATTTTGCATCGGATGAAAGCTAAGGAAAATCTTTTCTTTGGCTCCTATGTTTTGACATTGCTAGCACTGAGTGTCGCTGGACACAAAGGGGGACAAATCACACATGGAGAAGATTACCTCTCCACTAAGGATTTGTTTGAAGAAACCAAAGTAGTAATGGTAAAAGATAGTATCAATTATTACAAAGAAGTCGTTCACGTTATTTTTGAGGACAAGTGTATCAGTTGTCACAATGCCAACAAAAGTAAAAGTGAACTCCGTTTGGATCGACATGATTTGATGATGAAAGGTGGGGAGCGCGGCAGTTTGTTTGATTCTCAAAACCCATTGCAAGGCCGTTTGGTTCAATACATCAGTTTGCCCAAGGAGGACAAACTACATATGCCCCCGAAAAACAAATCTCAATTGACCGAGAATGAGAAGTGGTTATTAACCCATTGGGTCACCTCGGGTGCCTATATGGAACAAGGGAATACTAGCCTTGCAGAAACAAAAGATTTAAAATCCAAAGTTCTTTCTTTTTTGGGAGCCGATGAAAAGGTTTTGCCAGCCAAGAGCAGTGATTTATCAAAACTTTTGGCTTTGGGCTTTAGAATCCAACCCAATGCCCTTCACGATAATTTATTGAAGGTGAAGCTGATGAAGCCCAAGTGGAGTGAAGATCACCTAAAAACATTGCTTAAAATAAAAAATCAACTGCTGGAGTTGGATGTCAGTAATACCTATTTCGATGATGATATGGCCGCTATACTGGCCGATTTTCCTAGGCTAAAAGTTTTACGGATGGATCATACCCCCATAAGCGATACAACGTTGAGTTATCTGGAAAATTCAAATTTAGAGATATTGAATTTATGCAATACCCAAGTAACTCATAAAGGGGTTGAGGCTTTGTTAAAAAAGGCATCTCTCAAAACCATTTACGCATGGAACACCAAAGTGAACATCGACCAGCAAAAACAATTGGCTTCCATTGCCCCTTCAATGATTCATTTTGGCACCTCTGATTTGTTTGCGGAAAAGTTAAATCTGAGTACTCCAGAAATGCAGAATACCAATGCCATATTCAATGATTCTATTAAAGTGATCTTTGAGGAGGCCAAAGTTAAAAATATTGATATCCGTTATACTTTGGATGGGAGTGAACCAGATGAGAATTCCCCTTTGTATACCGCACCCATTGAATTGACGCAGTCTACCCTCGTCAAAGCGAAATCAATGAAAGAGGGTTGGTTAGACAGTCCTGTGTTCGAACGTATGATGCTCAAGAATAACCATCATATTATTGATTATAAGGTAAATAATAGACTGGACAAGAATTTTTCCATCAGCCATCATGTCGATTTTACTTTTCAAGACAATGAACGAGTTTTGTTTGACGGAAAAAAAGGAAAAAGAGTGTATAGGGGAACCAGTATTGAAGAGGCCAAAACTTGGTTGGGTGTTGTAGAAGAGGATTTGGAAATAGAGGTGAAGCTCAAGGATGTTGACCAGATCAATTATGTGACGCTAAGTATGCTGGAAAATCAGGATATGAAAGCCTTATACCCCAAAAGAATTGAAGTATTTGGTAAATCACCACAAGGAAAGTATGAGTTGTTGAACGCATTGAATATCCCTGTTCAGAAATACCCCGATGAAAGAATTTCTTATTTTAAGGACTTTACGCTGGCTGTTGATTTAAAAGGTTACAACGAGGTGAAAGTTGTAGGGGTAGGGCATGGAAAATTTCCAGATGCACCTGTTTACCGGAAGTCGATCAAAAGAAATGCTTGGATTTTTGCTGATGAACTGATCTTTTGGTAGTTGATGCATGATTAATTAGTTTATCTAATTTAAACCCCAATGAATATGATTTCTTTTAACCCCTATCGTATTAGCTGTTTCATTAAGCCAATTTTATTGGTATTACTTTTCGCTTTTTGTAATCTCAATGCACAATCCTCGGATTTGGACACTATCAAAAAAAGAGTGTATCTCAGTATTTTAGACTCTTATTCCAGCAGTTCATCTGATAGATCAGGTTTTGATGATACAGAGGTTAAAAAGATTTTGTCGGATTTTGACGGTGAAAAGTGGCCATATATTCATTATGAAGATGTTAGCAGGGAGGGTTTTGACAACAGAATTCACTTGGATCACTTATTAAGGATGGCAGTCGCATACAAGATCGACTCTTCAAAATATTTTAATAACAAAGATGTTTTAAAAACAATCATTAAAGGCTTGGACTTTTGGTGTGATAAAGATTTTATTGGGGACAACTGGTGGAATAATCAAATCGGAACGCCGCAAACATTGGTTCGAATCATGCTTGTTATAGGTGACGAACTTCCTAAAAATTTGATTTCAAAATCTCAAGAAATCATCAAACGTGCTGACATCAATAAGGGAGGTTCTCGACCAGGGGGAGACCGCATAAAAGTAGCCTCTATTGCAGCCAAAAACCAGCTTTTTTTGAACGATCAAATCGGGTTTGAATTGATTATTGACATTATAGAAAATGAGATAAAGTTTGTGGACTGGATTGGAAATGATTTTGGTTATACCTATTCAAAGTCAAATATTGGCGGATTTGATGAGTTTCTTAAGGACAATGGTAGAGGATTGCAATACGATAACAGTTTTCATCACAGAACCGATGGAGTGAACAATACCTTGTCTTATGGACTGGGTTGGGCCAAGGCTTTTGTAGAGTGGGCCTATTACACCAGAAATACCAACTATGCTTTTTCAAAGAATAAATCAAAAATTCTGGTAGATTATTACTTAGACGGTGTCTGTAAAACTTCCATATATGGAGTTAAACCCGATTTTGGTGCCAAAAACAGAAGTATTTCAAGAATAGGAAGTACACAAGTTTTTGATAACGAGATTCCGGAAAAAATCATAGCACTGACCAACTACAGATCAGAAGAGTTGAAAACAATCATAAAATTGAGGTCGGAGCAACCCAATGTGGAACCCATATCACATGCTACTTTCTATTGGAATAGCGAACATTTTACTTTTCAAAGACCTGATTTTTATACCTCTGTCAGGATGTATTCCTCTCGAAACATGAATATGGAAAGCCCATACAACAGTGAGGGCTTATTCAATCACCACAGGGGAGATGGTGCCAATCACATTTATGTCCACGGTAATGAATACGATGATATTTCCCCAGTTTTGGATTATCAGAAAGTTGCAGGAACAACAGTTTTACAGAAAGCGGAATTGCCCCATCACAATCAAATCAAGAAATTGGGACTGACTGATTTTGTGGGAGCGACCACGGATGGTCGTTATGGGGTAGTTGGATTTAATTTTAAAAGCATACACGATCCCTTGGTGGCCAGAAAATCCTGGTTTTTCTTTAATGATCAATATGTGTGTTTGGGTAGTGGTATTTCTTCAAAATCGAAAAATGAGGTTTGTACCGCCATCAATCAGTGTCATTTGAAGGGGGAGGTAAATGTTTTCTCTCAAGGCAATCAACAAATAATCGAAGAGGGTAATCAGTTGTATGATCAGGTGGACTGGATTCATCACAATCAAATTGCCTACTTTTTCCCAAGCCCACAAAAAATCAATATTCAAAATGAGGAAGTTAGTGGGACTTGGTGGCGGATTAACAAGCAAATTGACTCGCCAAAAGAAGAGGTTAGAAAGGATGTTTTTAAAGTTTGGTTCAATCATGGCCTGTCTCCCGATAATGCTTCTTATGCCTACATTGTAAGACCGAATACGCGTTTGGACGAAATTAAGGGAGCTAAAACCCTCAATCCCTTAGAAATTTTGTCTAATACTCCCTACTTACAGGCTGTTTATCATACTGAACTGAAACTTATTCAAGCTGTGTTTTACAGATCAGGTCATTTGTTAGTAGGCGAAGATCTTAAAGTTGAAGCTACCGCTCCCTGTATTGTGATGCTTGAAATGGATGAAAATGAAGCAATTAAAAGTATCACAGTGAGTGATCCCAATCGGGAATTGAGTTCATTGCTTTTGAAGCTGTCAGCTACCTTTGAAGGATGGGGGGAAAACTATAAATCCCATTGGAATCCCCGTTCATCCATGTATGAAATGATTATTGATCTCCCCCAAGGGAGTTTTGCAGGGCAGTCGGTAGTCGTTCCTGGGACTGCTATGAATTGATTAATTTCCCCTCCTCAGGCAATTGATTTTTTAAAATTGATTCTTCTTTAATCAATGAGAGGCTAGGGTCATTTTTTTATTTTTTATAGGTTTTGTCTCACTTAATGAGATAAAATAATACTATGTTTGCGCCCTGATTATTAAGACTTAATGGCATTTAATTTTTGCAGTGATTTGCTTGTTCTTAATGCTGTTTTCCAATTGATAAAATGATTAATCACTTTTCCAATAACAAATGAAGAAGTACTTAAACCTGTTTGATTTCAAACAAAAGGTAGATTATAAAACTGAGGTTTTGTCTGGCTTGACCGTGGCAATGGCATTGGTCCCCGAAGCAGTAGCTTTTGCTTTGGTGGCGGGTTTATCTCCTCTCACTGGACTTTACGCAGCTTTTGTGATGGGTTTGATCACTTCTGTTTTTGGAGGACGCCCTGGAATGATATCTGGAGCTACAGGAGCCGTAGCCATTGTCGTCGTAACCTTGGCTATATCACATGGTCCTGAATATGTATTTGCAACAGTTGTTGTGGCAGGTGTGATTCAGTTAGTCGCTGGTTTTTTAAAACTGGGTAAGCTAATGCGATTGGTTCCCCACCCAGTGATTTTTGGTTTTGTCAATGGCTTGGCCATTATTATTTTTATTTCACAATTGGATCAGTTTAAAAATTCTGATGGATCATGGTTGAGTGGATCATCCATGAATGTTTTTTTGGGCTTGGTTTTATTGACCATGCTTATTATTTGGGGTTTGCCTAAGATCACAAAGCTATTCCCCGCTTCATTAATTGCTATTCTCAGCGTGTTTGGAATAGTATATTTTTTTGGTATAGATACCAAAACCGTAGGGGATATGGCTTCAATTCAAGGAGGATTTCCTCCCTTTCATATTCCCAGTGTTCCCTTCAACTTAGAAACCCTAACTATAGTGTTCCCCTATGCCCTTATCGTCGCTGGGGTAGGTTTGATCGAAAGTTTGTTAACCCTAAACATCATAGATGAAATAACAGAAACACGAGGAAGCGGAAACAAAGAGGCGGTAGCTCAGGGGATGGCCAATGTTCTTTCGGGACTTTTTTCGGGTATGGGAGGTTGTGCCATGATTGGTCAGAGTCTGATCAATATCTCCAATGGAGCTAGGGCCAGAATGTCGGGCGTTGTAGCAGCAGTGGTATTGTTGGTTTTTGTAATGTTCGGAGCTGGTTTGATTGAACAAGTCCCCATGGCCGCACTCACAGGATTGATGATTATGGTGGCCATTGGAACTTTTGAGTGGTCGAGCTTAAGGACGTTCAATAAAATGCCTAAATCGGATATTTTTGTAATGATTACCGTAACCCTCGTTACTGTTTTACTTCACAACCTCGCTCTTGCTGTGGTTTTAGGCGTTGTGATTGCTGCTCTGGTTTTTGCTTGGGACAATGCCAAAAGAATTCGTGCACGAAAATCCATCGATGATAAAGGGATTAAACATTATGAAATTTATGGTCCATTATTTTTTGGTTCCATCAGTGCTTTTAATGAGAAATTTGACGTGCTCAATGATCCCCAAGAGGTGATTATCGATTTTAAAGAAAGTAGGGTAGTGGATATGTCAGCCATTGAAGCACTCAACAAAATTACAGAACGATATCTCAAAATGGGTAAGAAGCTCCATTTACGTCATTTGAGTCAAGACTGCCAATTGTTGCTCAAAAACGCTGACAAGATCATTGATGTCAATGTTTTGGAAGATCCTAACTACAAGGTTTTGATTGACGAAATTTAATAGGAAAATGCTATAATTTAAGGCCTAAAGGGTTCAAGTATGATTGCTAAGGTCATCGGGTCTGAAAAGTTCAAAACTTATTTTAGAAAAAACCATTAGAAAAACTAGAATGGAGGAGACTCCATAAGAAACAAGGCTTCTACTTGGTCGGGGACTTTAATGGGTTTTCTAGTAGAGAGATCCACATAGCACCATTGGGTTTGAGAGCGCACCAAAAGTTGGTTGGTTTTGTCGTTATAAAATTCAACCACACGCATAGACAACGGACCTCGAACCGATTTGACATGGGTCTCTATTCTGATGCTTTCCCCTAGAAAGGCACCCCGTTTGTAATTGACCTCATGACTTCTTACCATCCATACCCCTTCTGTCTGATCCAAAAGGTTTTGAATCTTATCCCAATGTGTTTTGGCAATCTCTTGTGCCCAATATAGGTACTGAACATTGTTGACATGGTTGAGATCATCGAGATGTTCTTTGTTTACTATATTTATTGATGTTAATCGATGACTCATTGTTTGAGACTGATCTTAACCTCAAAAAGTTTACTCCAGTTTTTTCCCGTTACAAAAAAGGTTTTCCTTTTGGGGTGATAGGCAATACCATTGAGTACATCCAAATTGGAAACTTGTTCCACTTTACTTTTTAGCCCAGAAAAATCAATAACACCCTCGACGGCTCCAGTTTGTGGATTGATGATGATCCCTACTTCCTTATTGAATTGATAAGTGTTGGCGAAAATTTTTCCATCTACCCATTCCAACTCATTGATTTTTTTAAGAGCGTTTTTATCCGTCATCACTTGGATTTTGCTAATTTCTTTTTGGGTATTGGGATCTAATAACCAAATTTGGTGGGTGCCATCAGACTTATACAAATATTGCCCGTCATTACATAGTCCCCAACCTTCTTTACTCTCTTGATAAGCAAAAGAGCGTTCCATTTTGAGTAGATCTGGATTGTATTGAAAACCCATATTTCCTTTCCATGTTAATTGATAGATTTTGTCGTTTAGAATGGAAATGCCCTCGCCAAAATAAACTTTATCCAAGTCAATCTTTTTTAGGACATCACCAGTTTTGAAATTTACTTTTCTCAAACTGGATTTTCCCCTTAGTCCTGTACTTTCGTATAAGGTGTCTCGGTAAAATTCTAATCCCTGAGTGTAGGCTGTTTTGTCGTGTGGATATTCATTTAGAATGGTGTAGGTAAACAGTTGAGGTTTGACCGGAGCAACAATTGTGATGTTTTCAGAATATTCTGATTTCACACCCGAAGCATATACTGAGGCTTTTAGAAGGTAAATCCCCAGTTTTCTATTCTTTAAAGGATGAAGTTCATCGATCTTTTCTCCCTCCAATTGGTAAACTACGGAATCAATGGGATGGTCTTTTTTGTTAATAAGCTCAAACCGTAGCGTGTCATTGGGGGTGTATTTTTTGGTTTTTTCCAAAATGCTCAGTTTGAAATCTTTTGAGATATCGCCATTACACTTTAGAAGTAGCAGGGAAAGAAGTAAAATCCAAATTTTCATTTAAAAGGGTTCAATATTGTGTTTAAAATTAAGAATTTAAAATAATTGTTGAACGAATGAAACCTATTATATTTGCTGTGGGCAAGTCCTGCACAACCAGCTCCTGCCGAATCCCCCCAGGGCGGGAACGCAGCAAGGGTAGGCGGTCGTAGCGGTGTGATGTAGATCGCTTGCCCATTTTTTATTTTATGACTAAAGTAATTTTAATTACGGGTGCTTCTTCTGGTCTTGGCAAAGCCACTGCTTCTTATTTGTTGGCAAAAAATTTTCGTGTTTATGGGACTTCTAGAGACCCCAAAAAATATAGTTTCGACAAGAGTATTGAATTGCTTCCTTTCGATTTGAATCAGCCAGAATCTGCGCAGCAATTGGTAGATGAACTGATGGAAAAGGCAGGACGAATTGATGTGTTGATCAACAATGCAGGGGCAGGGATCATTGGACCCGTTGAGGAAATAGATGCTACTGTATTAAATTCACATTTTTCAACCAATTTATTTGGCCCATTGGCTTTGATCCAAAGAGTAATCCCTGTTATGCGAGAACAAGGCTCTGGTTTGATCATTAATGTTACCTCTATAGCGGGTTATATGGGATTGCCTTTTAGGGGAATATATTCCGCTTCCAAAGGTGCGTTGGGGATAGCCTCCGAAGCGCTTAGGATGGAAGTCAAGCGCTTTGGTATTGATGTGGTAACATTGGCTCCGGGAGATTATGCTACCGATATTGCTGCTCGTCGTATTTACTCCCCTTTGAAAAAAGAATCTCCCTACCACGATCTCTATAAATCCTCTCTGGAAACCATCGATGAACATGTCGATCAGGGCGGTGATCCCAATGATTTTGCCCGAATGGTAAACAAAATTATCAGGCTTAAAAAAAGAAAGGTTCATTACAAATCCGGCTCCTTTCTTCAAAAACTATCGCTCTTACTCAAGCGAATCTTGCCGGATACTGTTTTTGAAAAAATGATTATGAATCATTATAAAGTTTAACCTTAATCCATTGTAAATGAAATTTTTTATTGATACTGCCAATTTAGACCAAATCAAAGAAGCCCAAGACCTAGGAGTCCTAGACGGTGTAACCACCAATCCTTCCTTAATGGCTAAAGAGGGCATTTCGGGAGCAGACAACATTCTCAAGCACTATGTAGATATTTGCGAAGCTGTAGAGGGCGATGTGTCTGCCGAGGTGATTGCTGTTGATTTTGAAGGTATGGTCAAAGAGGGAGAGCAATTGGCATCCTTACACCCACAGATTGTAGTGAAAATACCTATGATCAAAGATGGAATTAAGGCTTTGAAATATTTTTCAGATCGCAACATTAAAACCAACTGCACCCTTATTTTTTCAGCTGGACAAGCCCTTTTGGCCGCCAAAGCGGGAGCAACTTACGTTTCGCCATTTATTGGTCGTTTGGATGATATATCAACCGATGGATTGTCTTTGATTAATGAAATCAGAGAGATCTATGACAATTATGCTTTTGAAACCGAAATATTGGCCGCTTCTATCCGTCATACTATGCACATTATAGATTGCGCTAAAATCGGAGCAGATGTGATGACAGGACCTCTGAATGCCATCGTGGGACTGTTGAGACACCCACTGACAGATAGTGGATTGCAAAAGTTCTTGGAGGATTACAAAAAAGGCAACTAATTATTTTTAAGTAAATCCTCAAAATTAGGGGCACTAAAGTTTCCAAAACCTTCTTTGATTTTTCCATCGGCACCGACTACTATGGCTCGGTTGAGGAGGGACAATACCCACTTCTTACTGTCTTTGTCAAAATTGGTAAAGGCCAATTGGGTTTTGGGATCAATATTCATCATACGGTGAACCTCAAAAACAATTTCGTTAAAGGGCTGAATACAGACTCCTTTAAACTGATATTTAGGAAATAGTTTTTCTAATGCTTTGGCTTTGATTACTGTATTTCTGTAGTGACTCATCTGGGTTTGAGACCAAAAATAAAAGACGGTAGGACTATTGATGATTTCTGCCGTGCTTACCACTTTCAATTGATGATTCTGTAATTTTAATTCAGGAAGTTTTTTGCCCGCAGACATGTTTTGTATGTCGTTATGAAGATCTAAAACTTCATTGAGATAAGACTTTGAATTGTTAACCACAATAAATTGTTTAAGGAATTTTTCATGATTATTCTGATTGTCCAAATTCATCAATTCCTCAAAGGCTACTGCTCTAGCTAAGTTGTTTTTTAAGACGTTTCCTTTGACATGGGTTTCGATCAACTTCAAACGTTTGATATTAAATTCGGTTTTTTGTCTGTTTCTAAAGTAGTTTTGACTGCTGTCCAGTGCTTTTTCACTCAAATAATTGAGTAGATAATTGATGTAGGGATCGAAAAAAGCGAGATCGGTTTCTGAAAGACTGAGGTATTTTCGGTAATCAAAATAGACGGAATCTTGTTTATTATCCCATAAAGTTCCCCTAAGTAGTGCATAGCGTTCTTTACGAGTGGCATATGGGTAGATGTAGGCTGCTTGGGTAATTTTCTGAGCTATGGGGGAGAGTTGATTGATGGAGTCCATTAAAATCCATCTGTTTTTTTTCTCCAATAGTAATGAATCTATTATACGGGTGAAGACTTCACTTCCACTAGAATATTTTGTAGAAAGGAAGCTGTTTTCTTTTTCAAAACGAAGTAACAAATCCATCATGAAGTTGTTTTTGGCAGCACCACGACCCGAGTAAACGATCGATTCATCAAAAGAAGAAGCGTTGATACGAACCCAAATACTGTCCTTCTTTTCTAAAAAAACAGATTTGTACTCAGGAATGTGTTCAATCTTGTATATCCCTGTTTCCAGAGAGTCATAATATTTAAAAAAGCGATAATTGAGATTGAGGGGAAGTGAGTCAATGGTTCTATTGTCCTTGTAAAGCGTCACATAGTTTGAGGAAGGGTTGACGATCTGTCCACCAAAGAAAATCCTATTCCTATCCTCTTCTTCGTTACAGGAGCTGAGGAGGACTGCCCATAACAGCAGACCAATTCGTGTTAAAAATTTTGTTTGATCCATTTACACTGCAATTTACACCAACTAAACCTTAAAAAAAAGCAAACCCTGTTGGAGAAATATTTACTTTTGCCAATGCAAAGTTAAAATTATGCTATCGGTCAATAATTTATCGGTTCAATTTGGAAAAAGGGTTCTTTTCGATGAGGTCAATGTGACTTTTACACCTGGCAACTGCTATGGTATCATTGGAGCCAATGGAGCTGGTAAATCTACTTTTTTAAAAATTATTTGTGGGCTGCAAGAAGCCAATTCAGGTTCTGTGTTTTTGGAACCCGGAAAGCGCCTATCTGTGCTGGAACAAAATCACAATGCTTATGATACTTTTCCTGTATTGGAAACTGTTCTAATGGGTAATAAACCTTTGTTTCAAATAAAACAAGCGATTGAGGATCTTTACGCTAAGCCAGATTTTTCTGACGCTGATGGAGAAAGGGTAGGGGAATTACAGATTGAGTTTGAAGAAATGGACGGTTGGAATGCAGAAAGTGATGCAGCTTCCCTTTTGTCTAATTTGGAAATTCCTGCTCATCTTCACCATACCGCAATGGCCGATTTGGATGGAAAACAAAAGGTAAGGGTGCTTTTGGCACAGGCGCTTTTTGGCAATCCCGATGTGTTGATCATGGATGAGCCTACGAATGACTTAGACTATGACACTATCATTTGGTTGGAAAATTTTCTGGCAAACTACGACAACACAGTGATTGTGGTATCTCACGATCGTCACTTTCTCGACGCTGTTTGTACCCATATCTCTGACATCGACTTTGGTAAGATCAATCATTACTCTGGCAATTATACTTTTTGGTATGAGTCCAGTCAATTGGCAGCACGACAGAGGTCACAACAAAACAAAAAAGCAGAAGAGAAAAAGAAAGAATTACAAGAATTTATTGCTCGTTTTTCGGCCAATGTCGCCAAATCTAAACAGGCTACTTCCCGAAAAAAGATGATCGAAAAACTGAATATAGAAGAAATTCGACCTTCCAGCCGACGGTATCCTGGAATTATATTTGAACAAGATCGCGAAGCGGGAGATCAGATTTTAAATGTGGAGGGACTTTCCTACAGCCTCGACGGTCAAAAGCTTTTTGATCAGGTTCATTTTAACATGGCCCGAGGAGACAAAGCGATTGTCTATTCCAAAGATTCTCGAGCCGTCAGTGCGTTTTATGAGATCATCAATGGGAAGTTAAAAGCAGAAAGCGGCAAGTACGAGTGGGGCATTACAACTACTCAGGCCTATTTACCCTTAGACAATGACGAATTTTTTAGTTCCGATTTATCGCTTGTAGATTGGCTGCGTCAATGGTCTCAAACGGAAGAGGAGCGAGAAGAGGTTTACATCCGTGGGTTTTTGGGCAAAATGTTGTTTAGTGGAGACGAGGCTTTAAAGACCTCCAAGGTACTCTCGGGAGGAGAAAAAGTCCGATGTATGCTCTCCAAAATGATGATGTCGCGGGCCAATGTTTTGATGTTGGATGAACCTACCAATCACTTGGATTTAGAATCGATTACGGCCATCAATAATTCCTTAAAAAACTTTAAAGGAACGGTTCTTTGCACTACACATGATCACGCTTTTGCCCAGACCGTTGGAAATCGTATTTTGGAACTTACCCCTAGTGGAATCATCGATCGCTACAGTAACTTTGATGATTATATGAGCGATCCTAAAATCAAAGAATTGAGGACTAAGATGTATTCTTAGTCATAGGTACACATTAACTTTTAAGTATTGGCGGACTACAATGTATGATGCAAACTCAATTGAAGTTGGTTTTTTCCAAAGTTGTTATTGGTTTGACGCATCATTCCAAACTGCATTTTCAATCCTTTTCTAAAAACGTAACCAAAGGCACCATAAAGTCTATTGAGCCCGAAAAAAGGGACGGTCTTTCCATCACCTATTTTTCGTTGTCCATTGATGAAAATTTCATCGTAGAGGGATAGGTATAATGTTTTGGGTTCAATGACGATTTTGTTTAGGGGAATGTTGAGAAATAGTCCATAGCGGTAACGGGTTGTGAAATCTTGATTTTCCATGATCCGCATCTCGTATCTGAAACGATGATTGGAATAGAGTCCTTTTCCCAACTTAATTGGAAAGGAAGTTTCTTGATAAAAGCGATGTTCTATTTTACTCTCCTTGCTGTCACCCGCTGTACCGTTGGTGATGTGTGCATAGCCAAAGGTTAATTTTAAAGGGCTTTCTCTGGGCATATAGGTGATTCCTCCTCTAATTAGCAATTGTTGTAGATCACCAATAATATTAAAATTTCGGTGCTGTATGTCTCCTTGGATACCCCAAAGACTGTCTTTTTTAAAACGGGTGTTGAAAACATACAAATACCAAGCCCCCATTTCATCTGGGTCAGTTTGTGACTGAATGCTGGAGGGAAAACTGAATAATAATATCAATATTGGGATGTAAAAATATTTTTTCATAGGGGCAAATATAAAGATTATTAGAAAATCACAAATCAAGAGATTTGAACACCTCAATGGCTTTTTGTTCTTCGTCCTTGTGAACCCAAATGCTCTGTTGGTTGTTCAAAATCCCAAATCCTGCCAATCTTGCAGAAGCAGAGGGGTCTTTTACAACAGGAACTATCTCAAGAGTCTCCAACGCATTAACCACAGCCATTACTTGTATAGAACTTCCTTTGAAAATTTGGATGTACTCTTGAGGCATTAAGATTAATTAGGTTTTGTCGTATCGATTGTTCCAGATTGCAGGATTAAAATTTTTACCCAAGGCAAAGCCGTAAAACAAAACGATAGAGGCTATAGCTTTAAACATAAAGAAGTAAAGCATCCAAAAGGTTGAGGATGTAGGGGTTTTGGTGAAAATTTGATAGGGGGTCAAAAGTGTGGCAAAAAAACTGACAAATAAAACAGCCATCAATAGGTTCCAAATATTTTTGAAAGGCCATGCCCAAACTTTCCTAAAAAAAGACAGATCATTGCCCCATTTGTGAACGAGGTAGAAATAGTTATTGCCTAGAGGAACAAAAAGTAAAGGATCATCTGTTTTTTTTAATCTAAAAAGCACAGAAGGTGCCATAATTTTAAATCCATCTAAAGATGTTTGATGCTCTTTTTCCAATTGGGTGATTTTTTCAATACCCTCCTTAGGAATATTGCCCTTAAAATATTTGAGATCTAAAAAACGCAATCGGTAATCAACGCAAACCTTCTTGATCTGATCCAAGTGAAAAATTCTATGGCTTTCAAGTTGGTCAAAGTCAAAATTATTTGTGTTTTGGATTTTGGAAGTTTGTCCATCTGTAATATTACCCAGATTTATGGCATCAGCGTTTTGGGCAACATTTTGAAGGATTTGGTCGATTTGGGTGGGCGGGAAGAGTTTCGTCATCATCATCTATCTTTTTCTCTTTGTAAAATTAGGCATAAAATAGGTTTTGACAAAAGTCAACGAAGGAAAAGCTTAATTTTTATTAACGCAGTTGAGCTCCCAATTCGGTTTCAAATTGATTTTGCAACTTCAGCATGATTTTATCTATGTATTTATCTGTCAATGTCTTTCTGGGATCTTGGAAATAAAAACTTACGCCATAAGACTTTTTCCCCTTGGGAAGCTTATCTCCTTCATAAACATCAAAAAGTTGAACGGAATTGAGTATGTTTTTTTCAGTATTTAAAGCAATTTGTTTCAGTGCGTCAAAGGGGACAGCAGAATCTAATAGCAGCGCAAAATCTCTCCGTACTTTTGGAAATTTCGGGATCTCTTGGTACTTAATATGGTTGTTTTTAGTCAAATCAACAATTTGTCTAAAATCCAATTCTGCGTACAATACTTCTTGGTTAATATCGAATTTATCGCAGATCTCCTTTTTAACAATTCCAAAGTGCAACAGCGTTTTTCCATTGTATGTGTAGCTTAAACCTTCGGAAAAAATATCCATTTGAGTATCGCTCTCTTCCCATTGAAAAGGGCAGTTTTTTTGGAGAAGTTGCTGGATTATTCCTTTTAGGTAGAAAAAAGCATGGGGTTGATGGGTTACATTCCAATTCTCTTTGAGGACATCGCCACTGATGGCCAAAGAAAGATATTTATCTTCCTTGTAACCGCCATCATATTGCTGATAAGTTTTGCCCAATTCAAATAATTTTAGAGATTTCGACTGACGATTGAGATTAAAGGCAATTCCCTCTAATACACCAGGAAGCAGTGAAGTTCTCATTTGAGAGAGCTCTTGTCCTAATGGGTTGATGATGTTTACCCCCTTTAAATTTTTGATATTTTGGGTGATTTCTCCATAATGAGGACTGGTGATGGAGTTGTTCATCATTTCGTTAAATCCTAAACTGACCAGTTGATTGGACAGCCGTTCCGCAATTTGATGATCGTCAGTGTTTACAAAATCGGGAATGTTACTGTGAAGCTCCTCTGATATATTAATGTTGTTGTAGCCATAAACTCTAAGAATTTCTTCAATTACATCTGCTGGACGGTTCACGTCCACTCTGTAACGTGGAATTTCAACTAACATTCCCTCTTCATTGGAATGAATTATTTTTATTTCAAGCCCTGTTAGGATATTGGAAACATCATCTTTGGAGATTACTTGCCCAATGGTCTTGTTAATATGTTCAAAGGTCAACATGAATTTGGGTGCATCGGGCAGTTCATGATTTATTTCGTGTAATTCCCCCTCGATGGTTCCTCCTGTCAGTTCTATGATCAAGTTGGCAGCGTATTTAAGTGCATCAATAGTAATTTCTGGGTCAATACCCCTTTCAAATCGAAATGAAGCATCTGTGTTCAATCCATGCCTTTTGGCTGATTTTCTGATGCTTACGGGATCGAAATAAGCACTTTCCAAGAATATACTGTTCGTATTTTCTTTGACTCCTGAATCTTGTCCTCCAAATATCCCTGCGATACACAATGGTTTTTGGTGATCACATATCATTAAATCCTCCTCATGGAGTTTTCGTTCCACACCATCTAAGGTTACAAAAGGAGTATCAGATGAAACAGTTTTAACTACAATCCCATCCTTAATTTTATCCAAATCAAATGCATGAAGGGGTTGTCCCATGTGATGCAACACAAAGTTGGTAACGTCCACTACATTGTTTTTTGGCCCAATCCCTATAGCTCTAAGGCGGTTTTGCAACCAAACAGGGGAAGGTTTGATGGACAAATTGGAGATGGTGATCCCCATATATCTTTTAGCCTTATCCTCGGATTCTACCGAAACACTAAACTTTTTTTCAGAAGGAACGATGCTGAAATGGTCTGTTTTGGGAGAAAACCATTTGAATTTAATGTCTTTAAACTGACAATAGGCTTTTAAATCCCTAGCCACTCCCATGTGACTCATGGCATCTGCCCTATTGGGTGTCAGTCCAATTTCAAAAACAGTATCAACTTCTACATCAAAAATTTCATTGCAAGGAGTACCGTTTTTTAAGTCAGCATCCAAAACCATTATACCGTCGTGGGATTCGCCCAAACCCAATTCGTCTTCGGCACAGATCATGCCATAGCTATCTTCTCCCCTAATTTTACTCTTTTTGATCAAAAAGGGTTTTCCTTCTTGGCTAAAGAGCGAAGTGCCAACCGTGGCAACTGCTACTTTTTGTCCTTGAGACACATTGGGTGCACCACAAACAATGGGTACTGTCTCCGTCCCTAAATCAACCTCAGTGATCCGCAGTCGATCGGCATTGGGGTGTTGTGAGCATTTCAATACCTCACCGACAACAACCCCTTTAAGTCCTCCTTTGATGGATTCGAATGGAGTAACCCCCTCCACCTCCAAACCCAAGTCGGTCAATATTTCTGATACTTGTTCAGGGGGAAGGTCTATTTTTAGAAACTGTTTGATCCAGTTGTATGATATTTTCATCTAGAATGAATGACTATTAAATCGAAGGGCAAAGATAATAATCTAAGCTTAACTAACTTTTTTAACTGATGTAATTCCATATGTTTTGATAGGCTTTCATTTTGGCCAGGGTTTGTCTTAAGGGTATGTTTTTATGGGCATCCAAACGGGGGTCTTCTCGCAATAATTCTTGGGCATCGCTTCGGGCTATTTTGAGCCAATGATTGTCTTTGATGATGTCTGCAATCTTGAGTTGAAGTACCCCACTTTGTTGGGTGCCCATAAGATCACCAGGGCCTCTGAGTTTTAGATCTACTTCAGCAATTTGAAACCCATCGGTGGTTGCGGTCATGGTTTCTAGTCGGGTTTTGGCTTCTCTAGTGAGTTTGTGACTGCTCATCAGTATGCAATAGCTTTGATCATTACCCCGTCCCACTCGACCTCGTAGTTGATGTAATTGTGACAATCCAAAGCGTTCTGCACTTTCAATGACCATCACAGAGGCGTTGGGGACATTAACCCCTACTTCAATCACAGTAGTGGCCACCATAATTTGGGTTTGTTTTTTGATAAAGCGATGCATTTCATAATCTTTGTCTTTTGCGGGCATCTGCCCATGAACAATACTGATCTGATACTGAGGAGGAGGGAAGGCTCGGGAAATGCTTTCATAACCATCCATAAGGTCTTTGTAATCCATTTTTTCAGATTCCTTGATCAAAGGGTAAACCATATAAATTTGCCTACCTTTTTGAATTTCATCAGCGATGAATTTGAAAACTTTCAGACGATTGCTGTCATAACGATGGATGGTCTTTACTTTTTTACGTCCAGGGGGTAATTCATCGATGACCGAAATATCCAAATCTCCGTAAACACTCATGGCCAGTGTACGTGGAATAGGGGTGGCTGTCATGACCAACACATGAGGAGGGATGGTATTTTTCCGCCATAACTTAGCTCTTTGGGCGACTCCAAAACGATGTTGTTCGTCCACCACCGCAAGACCAATATTCTTAAATAGAACCTTATCCTCAATTACAGCATGGGTTCCTATCAAAACATCTAACTCTCCCGATTCCAATTGCTCCGACAATTGAGATCGCTCTGCTTTTTTGGAACTTCCAGTCAACAGACCAATAGAGATGTCCAAATCTCCAATCATAGATTTTAGTGAGTTAAAATGCTGTTTGGCCAAAATTTCAGTTGGAGCCATCAAACAGGATTGAAAACCATTATCGGCTGCTATCAACATCACCATAAGGGCCACAATAGTTTTTCCCGACCCTACGTCTCCCTGAAGTAAGCGATTCATTTGCTGACCATTACCAATGTCTTTTCGAATTTCACGGATGACTCTTTTTTGGGCTTCTGTCAACTCAAAAGGAAGATTATTACTAAAAAAATTATTAAAGTGATCTCCTACTTTTTCGAAAACAAATCCTTTTATTTTTTGTTTTCTCTGAAGATTTTTCATCAATAATTGTAATTGAATAAAAAACAACTCCTCATATTTCAATCGGTTTTGAGCAGCAGTAAGTCTCGTTTGATCCTGAGGAAAATGGATGTTTATAAGGGCTTCATTTTTATGAATCAGCTGATATTTAGCGATTAAATCTTCTGGAAGGGTCTCTACAAAAGGGTTTTTTATAGAATGCAACAATTCTCCCATCATTTTGATGATAACCCTTTGAGAAATGCCTTTGTTGAGGAGTTTTTCGGTACTGGGATATACCGCCTGAAGGGTTTTGGAGAAACCTTTGTCAAAGTTTTCAAGGGTTTCCATTTCAGGATGCGGCATGTTCGGGCGATTACCATACCAGTTGAGTCGACCAAAGATCACATAACTTTTGTTTAACTTTATACTTTCTTTAATCCATTGATGACCTCTAAACCAAACCAATTCCATATTGTTCTCACCATCGTCAAAAGTAGCGACAAGACGCTTTCCTCGTTTTTGCTGGATCATTTCAGTTTTTATGATTTCTCCTTTAATTTGAACCTCAGAAGAATTCCTGGGTAAGTCCTTGATTTTATAAAAAGTAGAACGGTCGATATAACGGTGGGGAAAAAAATGAAGCAGATCTTGAAAGGTGTGGAGATTCAACTCCTGTTTGAGAAGATTGGCTCGGCTAGGGCCTACACCTTTAAGGTATTCTATGGGGGTTTGAAGTGGATCCATCAGTTTACTAAAATAATTGATTTCTGGGGGATTCGATTTGTATTGTTTAAAACTTACATTAATTTAGGATAAAATAGATTTCAATGAGAGCATTGGTTATTTCGGGAGGTGGAAGTAAAGGTGCTTTTGCTGGAGGTGTTGCAGAACATCTGATTCGGGTACAGAAGAAAAAATACGATTTGTTTTTGGGCTGCTCTACAGGCAGTTTGCTCATTAGTCATTTGGCTTTGAATAAGATTGATAAAATCAAAAAAGAATTTACAGAAGTTACTCAAGAAAAAATTTTTGATAATTGTCCTTTTACAATCAATTCAGTTAATGGTGTACAATCTATTGGTATTCATCATTTTAACGTAATAAAAAACTTTATAAGAGGGAAAAAAACCTTTGGGGAAAGCAATCATTTGAGGCAATTGATTTTGAATACAATTACTCCCGATGAGTTTGTGGTATTAAAAACGGCGGCTAATGAAGTAATCATTACGGTTTCCAATTTGTCAACCAATAAGGTAGAGTATAAAAAGTTGAGTGAATGCAGTTACAGAGATTTTGTGGATTGGATATGGATTTCTTGCAATTATATTCCTTTTATGACTTTAACTTCAAAAAATGGATGTGAGTATGGAGACGGAGGTTTGGGTACTATTATTCCTATTGAGGAGGCCTTGAGATGCGGTGCAAAAGAAATCGATGCGATCTTATTGGATACAGAGATTCCTCATATCAACCGCATGCCCTCAAAAAACCCTTTCGATGCTTTGAGTACCATCTTTGGATTTATGGCTGATCGTATTCAGTATCAGAATGTTAAAATCGGAAAATTGATGGCTGAAGATTATAATGCCAAGGTTAATTTGTTTTATACTCCATCGGTATTGACAACAAATTCCTTGATTTTCGACAAACAGAAAATGGAAAGTTGGTGGCAGGCAGGTTTTGACTTTGCCGCTCAAAAAAGTCAAGAATTAACTCTCGAATAGTGGGGGTAATTTATTGAAGAATATATAATATTAATTAAATATTAAGTATAGTATGCTTCTGAATAGGGCTCTTGTTATTCTCATTGTATGTACTATTTTTTCTTGTAATTCCCTAGAAAAAAAAAGTAAATCAGATAAAACATCAAAAAATCCAATTGTAAAGGGATGGTATGCCGATCCTGAAGCGATGGTGTTTGGAGATCAGTATTGGATATTCCCTACCTTTTCTGCTCGATATGAAGATCAGGTGTTTTTGGATGCATTTTCATCAAAGGATTTGATTCAGTGGGAAAAACACCCTAGAGTCCTAGATACTTCTGTAATCAAATGGGCTAAACAGGCGATATGGGCTCCATCAATTATCGAAAAAAACAATCTCTACTATTTATTTTTTTCTGCAAACGATCTTCAAAAACCCGGAGGGCCTTACTGGAATGAAAAAAACAATATAAACCATTACGGAGGGATTGGAATAGCGGTTGCGGACGCACCTTCAGGCCCATATAAAGATTACCTTGGAAAGCCTCTTATAGACCAATTTTATAACGAAGCACAACCCATCGATCAATTTGTCTTTAAAGATATCGATGGCACTTATTATATGTTTTATGGAGGTTGGAGGCATTGTAATCTGGCTCAGTTAAACGATGACTTTACAGGTTTTATTCCTTGGGATAATGATCAGCTGTTTAAAGAAATTACTCCAGATGGTTATGTTGAGGGACCCTTTGTGTTCAGAAGAAAAAACAGTTATTATTTTATGTGGTCTGAGGGTAATTGGGGAAACGACACCTATAAAGTAGCTTATGCTATGGCGGATAAAGTTTCTGGGCCTTACAATAGAGTAGGTACTATTTTGGAGTCTGACAAAAACATTGCCACTGGTGCTGGTCACAATTCAGTAATCAATACTCCCAATACCGATCAATGGTATATTGTTTATCACAGACGACCTATTCCGAATGAGGGACGTGATCATAGGGTGATTTGTATTGATAAATTGGAGTTTAATAAAGATGGAACCATCAAACAGGTTAAGATGACTTTCGAGGGGGTCAAATCAAATAAGGTAATGGGGCATTAACGGATTGCAACCTTAATACTCAATTCCCTGTACTGCCGAATCATTATCTGTTTTGATAAACGTATAAATCTCTTCATCAATTTTTTCAAAATTTAGATTAGATTGATTCTCATTTCCTGTAGGTCTTCTCTCTTAAAACCACCCTAATTGGTAATATGAATCGCATAAGGTGTTTTTGGAGTATAGGTTATAAATTAAGCAAGTGATTTTATTCGGTAAGTGTGAATAACTATAATCATTTGTATTATCAAGGATTTAAATATTGCGTTAATTTTAAAATGTGAACGAAATACCTACAGATTATCTTAAAGAACTCAACGAAACCCAGTTGGAACCTGTACTGCACAAGGATGGCCCGCTGATGGTTATCGCCGGAGCTGGATCTGGAAAAACACGGGTATTGACTTATCGAATTGCCCATTTGATGCTACAAGGGGTGGATGCTTTTTCAATACTTTCATTGACTTTCACCAATAAAGCATCGCGAGAGATGAAAGCCAGGATTGCGGAGTTGGTAGGAGAGGGGGAGGCCAAAAATCTGTGGATGGGAACTTTTCATTCCGTTTTTGCAAGGATACTGCGGCAGGAAGCCGATAAATTAGGTTTTCCAAGAGATTTTACCATTTATGATACTCAAGACAGCAATCGACTGATCGCCTCCATCATCAAAGAAATGGGCTTGGACAAGGATATTTATAAGTTCAAACAAATTCGGAACCGTATTTCTTCATTTAAAAACAGCTTAATCACCGTTAAAGCTTATCACAACGATCCAGACTTACAGGAGGCTGACGCCATGTCTCGTCGTCCGAAAATTGGGGAGATTTACAAAGAATACGTAGATCGATGTTTTAAGGCAGGAGCGATGGATTTCGATGACTTATTACTCAAAACTAATGAGTTATTGAATATGCATCCCCAAGTATTGGCCAAATATCAAGATCGTTTTCGTTATATACTGGTTGATGAGTACCAAGACACCAATCACTCTCAGTATTTGATTGTCAGAGCTTTATCGGATAAATTTCAAAACATTTGTGTGGTTGGAGATGATGCGCAAAGCATTTATGGTTTTCGTGGGGCCAACATAAATAACATTTTGAATTTTCAAAAAGATTATCACGATGTAAAGTTGTACCGATTAGAACAAAATTACCGTTCCACCAAAAATATTGTCAATGCTGCCAATTCAATTATTAGTCACAATAAAAACAAAATAGAAAAGGTCGTTTGGACGTCAAATGTAGAGGGCAGTAAGATCAAAATACAAAGATGTACGACAGATGCCGATGAGGGTAGGGAAGTCGCTTCCCAGATTTTTGAGATGAAAATGCAAGAGCAACGTCAAAATAAAGAGTTTGCCATTTTGTATCGAACCAATGCCCAGTCGCGAGCAATAGAAGACGCCCTTAGAAAGCGAGATATTCCCTACCGCATCTACGGAGGGCTCTCTTTCTATCAAAGAAAAGAGATAAAAGACCTGGTGGCCTATTTGAGATTGATCGTAAATCCCAAAGATGAAGAATGCCTAAAAAGAGTCATCAACTATCCCGCTAGGGGAATCGGTCAGGCTACCTTAGACAAATTGATCATCGGAGCAAAAAACAATGAAATGTCTCTTTTTGAAACCCTTCAAAAGGCGGCTCAATTGAATTTGTCCCTAAATGCAGGAACCTTAAAGAAACTTGAAGGTTTTGTCAACTTAATTTTAAGTCTTCAAATCGAAAATCAAAAGAGCAATGCTTTTGAAATTGCCGACTTGGTAACCAAAAAGAGTGGATTTGTACTGGAATTAAAGAAAGACGGAACACCAGAAGGGGTTTCCAAAGTTGAGAATATTGAGGAATTGCTCAATGGTATTCGGGATTTTGTAGAAGGACAAAGAGAATTGGCAGATGCCACAGGGAGCTTATCTGAGTTTCTGGAGGATGTTGCTCTGGCAACTGATTTTGACAATGAAAAAGACAGTGACGTGGATTGTGTCTATTTGATGACCATTCACCTTTCCAAAGGTTTGGAGTTTCCTGTAGTCTTTATCGTAGGCTTGGAGGAGGACTTGTTTCCCTCTGCTTTGAGCCTAAATACGCGCAGTGAGTTAGAAGAAGAACGAAGGCTGTTTTATGTTGCCCTAACTCGAGCAGAACAAAAAGCCATTATGACCTATACCCTTACACGTTATAGATGGGGTAAGCTGGTAGATGCAGAACCCAGTCGTTTTATTGAGGAAATGGATGAGAAGTATTTGGAATATATAATCCCCAAAGATGACTATGTCTTTAAACCCATGATCGACAAAGGAATTTTTGGAGGATTTGACGCCCCTCAAAAGAAAGTACCCCAAAAGCCTCAACCTACCAAGGTCAATACTGCTCCCAGTCAAAATCAATTGGGAAAACTGAGGAAGATCAATGCCTCAGAAACGGCACAACAAGTTGCTATTTCTCCTCAAATTTTGCAGCTCGAAGAGGGTGTGACGGTCGAGCACGACCGCTTTGGCTATGGAAAAGTCGTCTCTATAGAAGGAAAGGGCAACGACAAAAAGGCTTTGATTGATTTTAGAGGGGTAGGACAAAAACATTTACTGTTGCGTTTTGCCAAACTCAAAATCAAAAGTTAATGGCAGAACTCTTAAAATTCTACGGATCTAAACCCAATCTCAAATTTTTAAATAAAGTTGCTGATACATTGGACCAAGGTGGATTGATTATATATCCTACCGATACAGTTTATGCTTTAGGCTGTTTAAGTAATAATTTGAAGGGGCTACAACGGCTGGCATCCATCAAAGAGGTCAAATTAGACAAAGCCCCCTTTAGTTTTTTTATGAGAGACTTCAGTGATTTGTCCCGTTACGTAAAACCTTTGGACAATGCTACTTTCAAAATATTAAAACGCTGTTTGCCTGGGCCTTATACATTTATTCTCCCTTGTTTAAAACTTGACAAACCCTTCGAAAAACGCAAATCAATAGGCATCAGAATGGCCCAACATCCGATATTGGAGGCATTGATGGATTTACTCAAAGCTCCTTTGATTACAACTTCATTGCACGATCACGACCAAATATTGGACTACACTACCGATCCTGATGTAATTTACGAGCGTTGGGAAAGTAGGATTGATTTTCTGTTAGATGACGGCTTTGGTGGGAATGTTCCATCTACGGTAGTTGATCTTTGTGATGGCTCTCTAGAAATAATTAGAGAAGGCAAAGGAGATTTGGATTTGTTGTAAAAAAAAACATCCGCCATTGGCGGATGTTTTTATATAAAAACCTTTACGGTTTCTTATTTCATACCTTGTTGAATCAAATCGTAGAATTGATCAAGTTTTGGAAGAACAACAATACGTGTTCTTCTGTTTCTGGCTCTGTTGGCAGCATTGTCATTGTCCACAAGAGGAATGTAATAACTACGTCCCGCAGCCGTCATTCTTTCAGGGCTTACACCATAGTCTTTTTGGAGGATTCTAACAACTGATGTAGCGCGTTTGACACTCAAATCCCAGTTGTCTTCAATTCCATCAATTTTGATCGGAAGGTTATCAGTATGTCCTTCTACCATAAATTCGATATCAGGTTTATCGTTTACCACTTTGGCAACTTTACCTAAAACTTCCTTAGCTTTTTGAGTAACCGAATGACTACCGCTTCGGAACAATAGTTTGTCAGAAATGGAGACGTAAACGACACCTTTTTCTACATTAATTTCGATATCATCATCACTCATATTACCCAAAACACCTTTGAGGCTGGTGACCAATGCAAGGGTGACAGAGTCTTTTTTGGTTACGGCATCCTGCATAGACTGAATTCTAACATCTTTTTCCTTCATACTTTCCAAGGACATTTCAAGATTTTCAGCACCTTTTTGAGAGAGCGTAGTTAAGTTTCCAATGTTATTTATAAGGTCTTGGTTGTTGGCCTGAAGGAAATCAACCCTTTCTTGCAAAGAGGCCAAACGAGCTTCAGCAGCTTCTTTTTCCTCATTACAAGTGTTCAATTTTACGGTAGCGCTATCCAACAAACCTTTTGTGTTTTGTTGAAGAGACTCCAATTCGGTGTATTTCTTTTGAGATACGCAAGACGAAAGAAGAGCAGCAACAATGACTGTAATTACAAGATATTTTTTCATTTTAATTTTTAAAGTTGAGATTAGAATGGTAAAAATAGCATAAAAACCAAAAAAAAAGACGCCTACATTCAAAAAATCTTTTTTTTAAGAAAAAAATAACGAAAAGGTAAACAAGGTTCAGTGTAATAGTAAATAAATTGATTTTGATTAATGCGCTTTCGCTTTATTTTACTATAATTCGCATAAAATGAATAATGTGCTCTTACCACAGCAAAAGCATTTGAAAAATTTAATTTTAAAATAAAATAAAATACCGCAATCCCGTCCCAAAGTAAGCGTTCAAAAAGTCTAATCCTTCTCTTATCAGGTAAATTTTTGAGTAAAAGATAAAGGGAATTTCTGAAATTTAGATAAACCTTACGAGGAGACGGTTTTAATGTTCCTCCTCCCAAATGAAATACCTTAGCTTTACTTAAGGAAAAGACTTCTAGACCTTGTTGAAATGCCCGCCAACATAAATCAATTTCCTCCATATGGGCGAAAAAATCTTCATCAAAACCTTTGAGGGATTTAAAATCTTTCTTTCTTATAAAAAAACAGGCTCCACTGGCCCAGAATATTTTTTCATCCTTGTCGTATTGTCCAAGGTCTTCCTCCAATTCGTTGAAAACCCTTCCTCTACAATAGGGATAGCCCAAACGGTCAATAAATCCACCAGCTGCTCCTGCATATTCAAATTTATGAGGCTCATTCAAATCCATGATATGAGGTTGAGCAATGGCAGTTTTAGGATGCTTATCGAAATGATCCAAAACTGGAGATAACCACCCAGGCTTTACCATAACATCATTGTTGAGTAGGCAAATAATATCCTCTTTAAGAGCCACTAATCCTCTATTGTACCCCCCAGCATATCCATAGTTTTCTTCCAATAAAATAATGCTTACTGTTGGGTGGTCTTTTTTAACATAATCAACCGATTCGTCTGTGGATGCATTATCAATCAGATAAACCGCAGCTTCTGGACTGTTGTCCACAACATCCTTAAGAAAACGTTTTAGAAGGTGTTCCCCATTCCAATTCAATATGGCAATAGCAATCGATTTCATTGACTATAGTTGTAAAAGGGTAAGTCTTGTAAAAAAATATATTTTCCTTTTTGAAAATCCATTTTACAAAAAAAGTGATTTATACCATTGGTCAGCATAAGATACTCACTTTTTAAGACGGAATTGTATCGGGCGATTTGATCAAATGTTTTTTGAGTAATATTTATACTGGGAGCTTTGCATTCCACCAAAAGATCAATGGAATGGTCAGGTTTGAAAACCACCAAATCATACCTTTTTTCGGTATGATTGACATTTAATTTTTTCTCTACTTGAATATACCCAAACGGGATGTTTTTGATTTTCAACAGAAATTGGATACAATGTTGTCGTACCCATTCTTCAGGGGTTAAAACCAACCATTTTTTTCTGATCGGGTCGAATATAAAGGTTTTATTTTCCTTACTTTTAAACGAGAAATCGAATTCGGGAAAATTGAGTTTTTCCATAATGCAAAATTGCATATAATTTTTAAGGATGCAGGAATTTAATCAGCTAATGTCTTCTGTAGATCGGGGAGAATATAAACCTTTCTACCTCTTATCGGGTACAGAGCCTTATTTTATCGATCGTCTTGAGGCTAAAATCACTGAAAAAATAACTGACGAGGCCTCTCGTTCTTTCGATTATTCCTTATTTTATGGCAAAGAGGTTGAAGAGCATCAGATCATCGAAACCGCCAAGCGGTTTCCTCTTCTGGCTTCGCATCATTTGGTTGTGGTTAGAGAAGCACAGCATTTGGACAAATCAACCGATTTGATTGCCGATTATCTTTCACAGCCCCAAATGCAAACAATCATTGTTTTTTGCTTTAAGTACAAAGCTTTTGACAAAAGAAAAAAACTTTACAAAGCCGCCAAAAAGTTAGGTGCACTGCTCGAGACCAAAACCTTGTATGACAATCAAGTGGGGCAGTGGATTAGAGATCGACTGCAGGAAGCCCAGTTCAAAATTGATGCCAAGACCCTTCAAATTTTATCCGAAGCTTTGGGGAACGATTTAAGTAAAATCGAAAAAGAAATAGGGAAGTTAAAAATCGTTTTGGATGATCACTCCCAAATCACTCCTGAACTTATAGAAAAACATGTGGGCTTCAGTAAAGACTACAACAATTTCGAATTATACAATGCCGTTGGTAAACGTGATTTTCTTCAATGTACCAAAATTGTAAAATACATGGCTGAAAACCCTAAAAACCATCCTCTGGTATTGACCATCTCTGGCTTTTATAATTTTTTCAGAAAGCTATTGTTGTATCATGGTTTAGGAGATAAATCAAAAGCGGTTTCTTTGTTAGGGATCAGTCCGTATTTTGTCAGAGATTTTGAATATGCTTCTAAAAAGTTTAGTCTCAAACAAGCAAGTAAAGCCATTACACTGATACTGGAGGCTGATCTAAAAAGCAAAGGAGTAGGGGTTAAATCAAGCAATCATTTACATATTATTCAAGATCTATTGGTCAAGATATTTGCTGTTTAAAGTCACAAAGAAGGAAACTGAAAGGGGTCGTCTTCGTGCATCATTTCGTACACACACTCAAAGATGTCCTCGGCAGAAGGCTTTGAAAAATAATCTCCATCTTCAGCATATGCAGGACGATGTTCTTTTGCTGTCAACAGTTTGGGCGCACTGTCCAAAAGAGGGTAGATGTTTTGTTCCTCCAACAATTGTTGTAAAATATAAGCTGATGCTCCACCTGGCATGTCCTCATCAACAATCAGCAATCTATTGGTCTTTGCTATACTTAGCCTTATTTCTTTTTCCTTATCGAAGGGAATCAGTGTTTGAATATCAATCACCTCAGCACTAATATGATAACCCTCTAATTTTAAAGCAACCTCATGAACGATTCTCAAGGTGGATCCGTAAGAAATCAAGCTGATATCAGTTCCTTGCTTAATCATTTCAATTTCACCAATGGGTAAACAATATTCTCCAAGGTTAGAAGGTAGATTTTCCTTTATGCGATACCCATTAAGAGGTTCTATGACAATGGCAGGTTGATTGGCCTTAAGTAAAGTATTATAAAACCCTGCAGCTTGAGTCATGTTTCGAGGAACCAAAAGTTGTATACCTCTTATCAAATGGATCAATCCAGCCATGGGAGAACCCGAATGCCAAATGCCTTCCAGTCGGTGGCCTCTGGTTCTGATGATCAAAGGTGCCAATTGTCTCCCTTTGGTACGATAACTTAGCGTGGCCAAATCATCACTGAGAATTTGAATACAATAGAGTATGTAATCCAAATACTGAATTTCCGCAATCGGTTTTAACCCACGAATCGACATACCAATGCCTTGCCCTACTATTGTAGCTTCTCTTATTCCAGCATCGGCAATTCTTAATTTACCATATTTGTCTTGTAATCCCTCTAAACCTTGATTCACCCCTCCAATTTTTCCACTGTCTTCACCAAAAATGATCAAGCGATCCTCATTTTCAAGCAATTGATCAAAATTGTCTCTCAAAATGATTCTTCCATCTACTTTGGGAGCATCTTGATCGTATTTTGGGGGGATCACTTCTATATGATCAGTATTATTGATCCCTTCACTGTATAGGTGGGAGGAGTATTTTTCTTGAAGTGAATCCTTGATGTCTTTTAACCAATCTCTAAAGGAGGTTGTTTTTTTAATGTCATTTTTAATCAGCAATGGGAATGTCTTTCTAGCTGTTGCAATTACATCGTGGTAAAAGAGTTCTGTTTTTTCATTTAAATTTTTGTGAAGGATTTTTAATTCCACATCATTGTGGGATTGTGTCATAAAAGCTTCCAAAAACTCGTTAAGTTGATCCCTTTGACTAAAAATGGGTTTTTGATAAGACTTCCAAGCCTTGTTTTTAGCCTCCTTAACTTTGATTTTGATTTCGGATTCCATCTCATTGAGAAATTTTTCATCACATATTCCATTGGATAAAATCCATTCTCTAAATTTTAGATTACAGTCGTGATCCTTTTCCCATTGAAGTCTTTCGCTGGATTTATACCTTTCATGTGAACCAGAGGTAGAATGACCGAGGGGTTGAGTAAGTTCAGTAACATGCACCAGAACGGGAATGTGTTTTTCACGAGCAATCTTCGAAGCATAGGAATAGGTCTTTATGAGGGCAGAATAATCCCATCCTTTAACGGTCAAGATTTCAATTCCCATATCCTGTTCTCTTGCAAAACCTTCTAAGGCTTTTGAAATACTTTCCTTGGTGGTTTGTTGTTTGTTGTCTACAGAAATGCCATAACCATCGTCCCAAACACTCATTACCATGGGGATTTGTAATACACCTGCCGCATTGATGGCTTCAAAAAATAATCCCTCACTGGTACTTGCATTCCCTATGGTTCCCCAAGCAATTTCGTCTCCGTTGTTGGAGAATTTATGGGCATTTTTGATTTTTAATTTTCTGTAAATTTTGGAAGCCTGAGCCAATCCAATCAATCGAGGCATTTGAGCTCCTGTGGAAGAAACATCCGAAACATGATTTTTGCTTTGGGTTTGATCCAGCCAAACCCCATTTTCATCTATGAAAGTATTAGAAAAATGCCCCACCATTTGTCTTCCAGCCGACATGGGTTCTTTTTCGATATCTGGATGCGCATAGATTGCCGCAAAAAGTTTCTCTGGATCGAGATGGCCTTGAGCCATCATGATGGTTTGGTCTCTGTAGTATCCCGAACGAAAATCGCCATTTTGAAAGAATCGATTGAGCACAATTTGAGGTAATTCTTTACCATCTCCAAAAATGCCAAAAGTCCCTTTACCACTGAGCACCTCCCGTCGACCAAGTATACTCGTTTGGCGACTGGTAAAGATTACCTGATAATCTTCCAGAATTAGTTTTTTGTAATCCTCAAAGCTTAAAGTAGAAATGCGTTCTTGGCTGTCAATCTTCATTTTGGTGCGTAAATTTACAAAATTTTGATTTGGGGTGTATTGCCATTGTAATGCCGCTAAAACACAAATATTCTAGAACCACCTTCTCGAAAAAAGATTGGTCAACTGTTTCGGGCTAAAAGTTAGAATAAAACGTATTTTGGTTTGATAAGGTTCGTCACCGAATTCCCATCCATTGCTACTGTGGAGGGGGAAAAATAATTCCAAATAATCCGGTAAGACATTCAATCGAAGTCCAGAGCCATAGAAAAAATGAGGGTTTCTTTTGTGGTTTTTGACCACGCCCAAATCTGTATAAGCTTCAAACCACTTCCAAATCCCAACTGTCAGGTTGGTCGACAACAAATAATCATTGGCTGTAGCAGGTAATAATAGGGATTTGAATCCTCCTTCTGCCATTTCAATTTGTTGACTAAAAACGCCATCGTCCTCTGATCTTCCAAAATACTTATACCTGAACAGATAATCTTGAGGACGATTGAGATTAAAATCAAAAAAAGTAGATTCTCGTTGGTTGTGTTCTAAAAATTTTCCAGCAAAAAATCTGGCAGTTAATTGACTTCCGTTGGAAAGTATCCTTCTATAATCATATGACAGTTCAATTTTGGTGAATTTTTTTGAAAACTGAATTCCAGCATCAAAATTGGTATATTTTAATGCTCCTCGATTTGACTTGATATACCTTAAATAAAAAAGCTCGTAATTGGGGGTAGTAATGGGATCGAGTGGGCTGTCTCTTTTAACACTAAAGTAATTAAGACTCAATATACTGCGCTTATTAGATCTGAAATCAGGGGTTCTGAAAAATAAATTGATCCCTGGTCTAATGACTTGGTACCTAAGATTATCTAGATAATGATAACTGCTTCCAAAAAAATTAAATGTAGTTATATAATTCGATTTTCCATTGTTGTTCAGACGATATGACATCTTTACGCTACCCACCAAATCATTTTGCAATGAAGAGTATTGTGGCATCAGTTCAAAAACAAACTTTTGAATCAAAAGACTCTTGTTGTAAAATCTTGATCCCATTGATAGACCATCATAATAGTTATAGTTGACCACAGGATTATAATACATTTGATTTCTCTTAGGAGATTGATAGTCCCTCAAAAAATTAAATTGGATGGGCTTTAGATTTAGAAAATTTTTAACGTACTTCCAATTGTTGTTTTTGTTGGTTTCAGGCAGACGTATTTCAGGATTAATGACGATATAATCTGGCTTTAGGTTATTGAGGGTCACAGTAGAAACAGTCCCCATATTCTCTATCCATTGTTGATCGAGTATGATGTCGTCTTTGACTTGACCGAGTACAAATGGAATGTTGTTATCAGAATATTTGCTTAGACTTACAACTATACTGTCTTTATTCCTTTTGACTCTTTTGATTTTAAGATCGGTGGGCAAACGTTCTTCTAGATAAAAGTTTTTAAACCAATCGATATTTTTTGGACTGTGTTTTTTTAACAAATCGGTCATGCTCAATGGCTTACCAGTTTGATTCAGGTATTCTTTTAAGGTTCTGTCAAGAGATTCTTTTCCGATGTAATGTTCAACATACCTCAATCCAACACCAACGTGGTAGGGAGAACCAATCTTTTCATTGAATTTAACCAATTGATCTTTAGGTAACAAATCAGATTGTTGAAGGTTGGCACGTTCCATAAACTCATAGTACATCCAAAAACTCTCATTGAAATCGATATCGGCCAATGTGTAAGCCTTCATCAATTTAAAATTTCCTAAACGTCCAAGGAATTTCTGTTCCGGATAGTAGGTCTCGATGTACTTGATCATCAGATAGGTTTGTAATCCTCCTATAATCCAATGATCTTGTCTCAAATCAATGGGTAAATTATTGGACAAGTAAAAATGTAAATAAGACTTTAAAAGACTGATTTCTTCCAAAAAAGAATCTTTGAAAGGTGCCAGAAATTTAGGCAAGTCATTCAATCCAAAAAAAGGATTATTATTGTAAACCAAGGCGGGTATCAAAAACTTATTTTCTCCTTTAAAGTCAAATACTTCTGTAACGAAATCATCAATTTTTTTTGCTACATCAACGGGGAGGTCACGATCTTCAGACTCTTTAAAAATATTTGTTAAAAAGGAACGATCATTGTTGATTTTTAAGGCTTGAAATGGATTGTCTTGGCTATAATAGACAAGTACTTCTCTGTTGGATTTACCAGAAAAATAATGTACCCCATCTTCTGACTTATTTTTGATGAGGTTACTTTGAACAGTAATGCCATCAGAAACTTTGAGCCTTAGGTTGTATGCTGCCGCTTGTATGCTATAATCATCTAAGTTAAGATGACTGTAATTTTTCCATTGGTTATCGAAAATGGGACTCAAAGCAATATACCAATACCTCAAAAGTGCTTGATTCTCTGAATGATAACCATACCCCGTAAACTTAACATCAGGCAATATCACCTCATAATTGAGGGAAATAACGATGGCGTTAGTGTCATTTTTCTGAGAATCACTAACCACTTTGATGATATCGGGCTGACTTTCCATTCTTTCCCATTGGGTTTGATTATCATTGACGGTGATGGAATTGATGGAAGTAGAACCCAATTTAGATTTATTGGACAGATAAAAACTTCTGTCATATTCTTCGATAAATCGTTGTGCCAATGGTGATTTGGTACTTGAATAGGCATTAGACCAATCCGTAAAATAGAGTGTATCTCCCAGTTCTGATGGCAGATTCTTGAGAGATATCTTCTGACGAATTGTAATTTTTCTTCCTGTGCTATCTATAATAGCATCTATATCATATAAAATATCATTCTGACCAAAGGAGAAGCCAGTTCCTATTAAAATGAATAAAATAAAAAATGTTAGATTTTTTATGACAACAGCATTAGAAGTTAGGTTTGAAATATTCCTGTTTGTAAAATTTGTGGAGTTGCTGAACAACTTCTTCTTTAGAATCCACAACATAGATTAAATTCATGTCATCAGCATCAATTTTATGTTCTTTTAAAAGGACACCTTTGATCCAATCTAATAGTCCACTCCAATATTCTTTTCCAACTAACAGAATGGGGAATTTTTTAATTTTTTCAGTTTGAATTAATGTCAAAGCTTCGAATAACTCATCTAAAGTACCCAAACCTCCTGGCATAACGACAAAACCCTGTGAGTATTTGATAAACATGACTTTTCTGACAAAAAAATATTCAAAATTCATCAGTTTATCATGGTCAATATAATCATTGGATTTTTGTTCAAAAGGGAGGTTAATATTCAATCCAACCGAGATTCCTCCTGCTTTCTTTGCCCCTAGATTGGCTGCTTCCATGATACCTGGCCCACCACCTGTAATGACTCCCAATCCAGATTTGACAACTGCTTCAGCGACATCAACAGTCAGTTGATATTGAGGGTCATCAGAAGGGGTTCTCGCAGAGCCAAAGAAGGATACACAAGGCCCGATCATGCTCATTTTTTCATATCCATCAACAAATTCAGCCATGATTTTGAACAAGGCCCAAGAATCATTGGCCTTAATTTCGCTCCAATTTTTGCTTTGATTTTTAAATAAGTTCATTCTAAACGGATTTGAGTTCTTTCGCTAAATATCTACCAGTATGACTTTTTTTGATTTTTACAATTTCTTCTGGGGTTCCTTCTCCTATCAATTCCCCACCATTTTTACCTCCCTCAGGGCCAATATCAATCAAATGATCTACCAGTTTGATGACGTCCATATTGTGTTCGATGATCAAAACGGTATTTCCTCTTTTGACAAATTGTTCCAAAACTTCCATTAAAACCCTTACGTCTTCAAAGTGAAGTCCAGTTGTAGGTTCGTCCAATATATAGAGGGTTTGTCCTGTATCTTTTTTGGATAATTCTGTGGCCAATTTGATCCGTTGAGCTTCGCCTCCTGATAGCGTTGTTGATGACTGACCCAAGGTAATATATCCTAAGCCCACATCCTGAATTGTTTTCAGTTTTCTATATATTTTGGGGTGACTTTCAAAAAACTCACAAGCCTGATTGACCGTCATCTCCAAAACATCAGCAATGGATTTACCTTTAAATCTTATTTCCAATGTTTCTCGGTTAAAACGTTTACCATTGCAGGTTTCGCATTCAACGTGAACATCAGGTAAAAAATTCATTTCAATCACTTTCATTCCTCCTCCCTGACAGGCTTCACATCTTCCTCCTTTGACATTAAAACTGAATCTGCCGGGTTTATAACCTCTTATTTGTGCCTCAGGCGTCAAGGTGAACAGGCTTCTGATTTCGCTAAAAACACCACAATAGGTAGCCGGATTGCTTCTCGGGGTTCTACCAATGGGAGACTGATTCACATCTACCACCTTATCCAAATACTTAAGTCCTTCTATTTTTTTGTAAGGCAGGGGTGTTTTTACGCCATTGTAAATGTGTGCGTTGAGAATAGGGTAGAGGGTTTCGTTGATTAAGGTTGATTTTCCACTGCCTGAGACACCAGTAACTCCAATCATGACCCCCAAAGGAATTTGTATTTCTATGTTTTTAAGGTTATTTCCACTGCACCCCGATAGAATGATTCGCTTTCCATTGCCCTTTCTCCTTTTTTCGGGCACTTCTATATTCTTCAGATGGTTTAGGTATTGAGCGGTTAGAGTTTGCTGTTTTTTTAACATTTCAGGGCTTCCCTCTGAGATGATTTCACCCCCGTTTTTTCCAGCCATTGGTCCTATGTCAATGATATGATCGGCACGCAAGATCATGTCTTTATCGTGTTCTACTACGATAACAGAATTACCTATATCCCTCAAAGATTCGAGGGAATTGATCAGTTTTTCATTGTCCCTTTGATGTAAGCCGATACTGGGTTCGTCCAAAATGTAGAGAACTCCGACCAATTGTGAGCCTATTTGAGTGGCCAGTCTGATGCGTTGAGCTTCACCACCAGACAAAGACTTAGACGAGCGACTCAAAGAGAGATAATTAAGCCCTACATCTAGTAAAAATTGTAACCTTGTTTTGATTTCCTTGATGACTTCAACAGCAACTTTAAGTTCATTGGGGGATAGTTTGTCTGCCAAATGATCAAACCACAGATAAAGATCTCCCAAATCAAGGGCACTCACATCTGCAATATTAAGGTCATCGATTTTAAAGTTTAGAGACTCTTGATTCAAACGCGCTCCCTCACACACATTGCATTTCTTTTCATCCATAAAGCCGTAGGCCCAACGTTTGATCCCAGCAGCATCTGTATTGTCAAATTGATGTTTAATAAAGTGCTCAATGCCCTCATAATCAATTTTGTAATCTCGGGTAATTCCCAAGGCTTTGGAAGCCACAGAAAACTTTTCATTTCCTCCTTTGAGAATAACCTCAAGAGCATCCTTAGGTATTTTTTTAACAGGATCTGAAAGGGAAAAATCGTACCGTTTGGCGATCACTTCCATTTGTCTGAATCCCCAATTACTTTTCTTTTCTCCCAAAGGAGCAATCCCCCCTTTTTCAATAGAAATATTGTCATCGGGAATGATTTTATTTCTACTTACTTCAAACTGATTCCCCAACCCTCTACAATTTAAACACATCCCTTTCGGGGAGTTGAAAGAGAAAGAATTGGGTTCGGGAAGCGAATAGGAAACCCCAGAAGTAGGGCACATCAACTTCCTGCTGAAATAGCGAAGTTGATCCGTATCGGAATCAATGAGAACGATAGATTCTTCTCCATAATGCATTGCGGTTTTGATAGAATCTATAAGTCTCTTTAAATCATTTTCATCTTTTTTTACCCTAATTCTGTCTACGATCAATTCGATATCATGTGTTTTGTATCGATCCACGCGCATACCGGGCTTTAGATCAAGGATTTCACCATCGACCCTTACCCTGAGGAAACCCTGTCTGGAAAGAGAGTCAAACAATTCTCTATAATGTCCTTTTCGGGCCTTAATCAAAGGGGATAAGATGATGACTTTTTTATCCATATACTCCTCAAGTATCAATTGAAGGATCTGATCGTCGCTGTAGTTGACCATTTTCTCTTGGGTCACATAACTGTATGCTGTTCCCACCCTTGCAAATAGAAGTCGAATATAATCGTACAACTCCGTAATGGTTCCAACGGTAGAGCGTGGGCTTTTAGAGGTGGTCTTTTGTTCAATGGCAATGACAGGAGACAGTCCATCAATTTTGTCCACATCGGGTCGTTCCAAGTTGCCTAAAAACTGTCTTACATAGGCTGAAAAAGTTTCCATGTATCTACGTTGTCCTTCGGCATATATGGTATCAAAGGCTAATGAAGACTTGCCACTACCAGAAAGACCGGTAATGACGACTAATTTTTCTCTGGGTATTCTTAAACTGACGTTCTTAAGGTTATGCACCCTTGCCCCCTGAATGTCAATACAGTTTTCGCTTTCTTTCATAGTCAATCTTGCAAAAATAACAATTTAAAAGGGTAATTCTACAACAGTTGACATCTTAACTTATCACTCATTTAATGTCCAAAAAAGCTAGCTAAAGTTCTCTTTTTCTAACTGTACAAAATCTTTTAATTCATCAAAAAAAACGGTAAAGTCCAAAGCAACTTTGGAATAATTTTTTTGCAAATCTGGAATTGCCAAAGACATATTAGAAGAGAACTGCGTTCGTTGTGACATTTGAAAAAGGATATTTTCCAAGCCTTCAAGAGATCGATAGGCTACAAACCAGTTGTATTTTGAGATGATTGGTAACATTTTTTTGGTTTTATCGGGTAGATGATCTGAATATCCCTCCATCATGGTGTAAAACTTTCTACTGAACTCCTCCAGTGGATCGGGATGATAGTGTTCCCAACGGGCGGCCAAAAAATGATCAAAAAACATATCGACAATGACCCTGCTGTAGTGTCGGAATTTTGGAAATAATAAGGTGACGTTTTTCTTAAAAACCGGATGTTTATCGGTAAAACAATCAATTTTTCGATGCAGTAAAATCCCATTTTGAATGGACTCGGGATATTCCAAGTAAGCTTTCCCTTTCACATGATCGGCAATAAAGTTTCCGATGGCTAGATGTTTATTTGAGCCAGAAAGATAAACATGCGCAAGGTAATTCATTGTTTTGTTGATCTATAATTCAAGTCAAAATTAATACAATTGAATCAGTGCATCATGCATTAAAAATTTGAAGTTTTATCAATAAAATGAGTCGGCTAAAATAGTTCAATGATTATCTTTGAGTATGACTTTAATAAAATCTATATCAGGAATCAGAGGCACCATTGGAGGTAAAACTTCTGACAACCTTACCCCACTAGACACCGTTTTGTTTACTTCTGCCTATGCCAGTTGGTTAAAAAATAATCAGGATGCAAAACACTACAAAGTCGTAGTAGGGAGAGATGCCAGGATTTCTGGCAGCATGATACAAGGACTGGTCAACCAAACTTTGGTAGGCTTTGGTATAGAAGTGTTGGATGTTGGACTCTCCACCACTCCAACAGTAGAAATGTCAGTAACCCAACATCAGGCTCATGGCGGTATCATCATCACTGCCAGTCATAATCCCAAGCAATGGAACGCCCTAAAGCTACTTAATGAAAAGGGTGAGTTTTTAAATGCTGCGTCGGGAAAAGCCGTATTAGAAATTGCCGAAAAAAAGGATTTTGAATATGCTTCCATCGATAATCTGGGAAAAGTCATTTCAGTCAAAGGAGCTATAGAAGACCATGTTCAAAAAGTCTTAGACTTGTCCTTGGTCAATGCAGAGGGTATTCGCCACAAAAAATTCAAAGTGGTCGTCGATGCTGTAAATTCAACTGGTGGGATTGCCATCCCCCTTCTTTTGGAGGCCCTTGGTGTAACTTGCATTCCCATTTACTGCGACCCTACAGGACATTTCCCTCACAATCCCGAACCTCTAAAAGAACACCTAACAGCACTCTCTGAAAAAGTAGTAGCTGAAAATGCTGATTTTGGAATTGTAGTCGATCCTGATGTTGACCGACTGGCTTTTGTCGATGAAAATGGAGCCGTTTTCGGAGAAGAATACACATTGGTTGCTTGTTCTGACTATGTACTGTCAAAAACGCCAGGAGATACCGTCTCTAATCTTTCCTCCACTCGAGCACTGTCAGATATCACTCAACGAAGAAATGGTGTCTATTATGCCAGTGCAGTGGGTGAAGTGAATGTGGTTGAAAAAATGAAAGAAGTCAAAGCTATAATAGGAGGGGAAGGCAATGGCGGTATCATTTATCCTGATTTGCATTACGGTCGAGATGCACTGGTTGGCGTTGCACTATTCTTAAGCCTTCTAACGGAAAACAATCAAAAAGTTTCTGAATTGAGGGCTTCCTATCCAGATTATGCTATGAGCAAAGCCAAAATCTCTTTGTCAGAAGGAATGGATGTGGATGTACTTCTCAAAGAAGTAGAAAAGAAATATTCTGAAAAAAATCCCGAAACCATAGATGGGGTTAAAATTGCTTTTGAATCCTCTTGGGTGCACCTGAGAAAATCCAATACAGAACCCATTATTAGGGTATATACCGAGGCAAAAAACCAAAAGGAAGCCAATGAATTGGCAGAACGGTTTTTAAGAGAGATTGAGGAGATGGTTTAATCCTTGGGTGCTTTGTGAGCGTGCTTAAAGCGCCTATGCGTCCACAAGTATTGGGTTGGATCACAATATACATCCTGCTCCAACCATTCGGTAAACGTATCTGTTATTCGATTTATTTCCGTTTTTTTTGGTTGATCGGTAATTAGCTCAAAACTGGCCTCGTAGAAGCCCCTTTTGACACGATTAATTTTGGCATATACCACTCCAAAATCCAATTCTCTAGCAACCATTTCTGCCCCTACAAAAACGGGGACTTTGACTCCCAGAAAAGGCCTCCAGTAGGATTTTGGCTTGGGTTGTGGAGATTGATCACTGACAAAACCATAGATCCCTACCGTTCCGTTCTGGTGTAGATTTTTAATATTTTCAATCGCATTGTATCGGGACAGTAATTCCCCACGGTGCTTTTTTCTGATCTTAATGACCAAATCATTGAGGTATTTGTTCATAAGAGGACTATAGATGCCGTATCCCTGAGAAACCGTATGATAACCCACGGACAACATCCATTCCCAACTGGCATAATGACCACACATGATGATGGCACTTCTGTTTTCTTTCTCAAATTGGGTCAAAACATCAAGATTCTTAAAAACCATTCTTTTTTGCATTTCCTCAGAACTCATTTTAAACGACTTAAATGCTTCGAGAGTAATGTCACAAAAGTTTGTATAAAATCTTTTTTCGATCCACTTGAGTTCCGCCTCACTTTTGTCAGGAAAAGCCTTGTTAAGGTTGGATCGCACTATTTTTTTTCTATAACCCAGAATATTGTATAGCAAGAAGCTCAAGACGTCAGAAAAAACATACAGAATACTGAATGGAATTGAGGCGATAGTGTAGATAAATGAATAATATACAAGGTAAGCAACTCTTTTCAAGGCGATTTTTTTTCAAAGATAGTATATTTGTTTCTCAAAAAATATCTTAATGATTACCCTTCCATCGGTTGTGACCGCCATAATAATCTCCAATGTTTTACTTTCGTTTTTAGGTTTTAAAAACCAGCCTTTTTTTAATAAGTATCAATTTCAAATTGGTAAAATCAAAGCGGGAGAACAAATACGTATGTGGAGTTCTGGGTTTCTTCACGTTGACTTCAATCACTTGTTTGTCAATATGTTGTCCTTTTATTTTTTTGCGGGATATGTTGTCAATAGTTTGGGAGAAATGAAGTTTTTAGCCCTGTATCTCACCAGTCTTTATTTGGGAAATTATCTATCATATAGATATCACAATAAACAAAACGATTACACGGCCGTGGGAGCCAGTGGTGCTGTTTCTGGGGTTGTTTTCAGTGCTATTCTATTGTATCCAGATATGAAAATGATGCTGCTCTTTTTCCCATTCCCTCTTCCAGGTTATCTCATGGCAGCCCTTTATATGGTTTATACCATTTACGGAATGAGAAAACAAAAAGACAATATCGGGCATACTGCCCATTTTGGTGGTGCCATCGCAGGTCTGTTGGCCACCATTGCTTTTGTACCCAGTGTAATAATCGACTCAGGGTTTACCTTGATTATACTGGCTGCAACCCTAATTACAGCAGCAATTATTTTTAAACAGAAATTCTGACAACTAGCTAGTTGCTAAGTAATTCTTCAACCTTTTGTTCAAGGGCTTTGCCCCTCAGGTTTTTGGCCAATATTTTGCCATTCTGATCTAAAATAAAGGTAGCGGGTATGGATCTTACTTGATAAGCTTTGGCAATGGGTTCATTCCAATGTTGAAGATGGGACACGTGGGACCATTGTAAACCATCATCCTCGATGGCTTTGACCCAACTGGCTTTACTTTTATCCAGTGAGACACCCACTACATTCAGGCCTTTGGCTTTGAGTTTGTTATACGTCTTCACCAAATTAGGATTTTCAACACGACATGGACGACACCATGATGCCCAAAAGTCAACAATGGTGATCTTAGCTAAATTCTCTTGCAACTTGACCAATTGGCCCGTTGGCCCAGGTCCTTCAAAATCAGGAGCAATTTGTCCCACCTCAGCTGGAGGTTTGGGAGTATTGAGAGCTTCTTCCAGTTTTACCCCTGTTTTACTCCCTTTAATTCTTGGAGTTAGATTATCAAACATGGGTTTGGCTTCCTCATTTGTCATTTGCTTAGTCATGACAAAACGTTCGAGGATCAAAGCAGATACATAAGAGTCTGGATTGTCTTTTATAAACTGAACCTCATAATCTTTAATTTGATCTTGGACGTCTTTGTATTGATCTTGAAGATCGACCGCCAAAAGACTATCTCTGGTCATGTTGGCCTGTTGCAAATCCTTTCCAATATCATTCATTGAGTTAATAAATACTTTGGTTTCGGTTTTGTATTTCATAAAAGCCTCATTGGAAACAGTTCCCAATGCTTTGGAACTCATCAAGCTATCTTTGTATAGAGAAATTCTAATGTCTCCCGATTCAACAACGAAAGGAAAGTTTCCTCTAACGTTTTGAACAGAAAAAAAGTTAATTTCGGGCGACTCAGTAATACCGCTCATTTCAAAATTACCGCCAACTACAGCAGTAGAATCAATAATTAAAGGTTGTTGATTGGCATCAGCCACAACGCGGTAAACCATATTACCGTCTTTTAAATCAACAGAGCCTTTGATCTTAAATTCGTTGTCGTTGCTGGAACAAGCCAGAAAAATTACAGTCGAAACTAGGCAAAAAATATTTTTCATCATAGGGCTAAATTAATCATTTTTTAAAGCTTTTATCTTCTAAATAAGCTTTCTTATATTAACAACGCAAATCTAATTAATAAATTATCTTTACATATAGTCTCTATTGAATGTTAAAATACGATTATAGTGGCCTCAAACGCCTTCAGGTCAAAGACGATGTACTCCATCGTCAACTATACGCAACAGATGCATCCGTTTACAAGATCTACCCTGCGGGTGTTTGTTTTCCCAAAAACAAGGAAGACATCATTGAATTGGTCGATTTTGCAAGGAAAAACAAAATGCCCTTGATTCCAAGGGCTGGAGGAACTTCATTGGCAGGTCAGGTTGTAGGAAAAGGCTTAGTGGTAGATGTTTCAAAACATTTCAATCAGATCATAGATTTTGATTCTAAGGCCAAAAAAATCGTCGTCCAGCCTGGAATGGTTCGAGACGACCTCAATGATTTTTTAGCCCCTTATCAATTGTTCTTTGGCCCCAATACTTCCACCTCTAACCGCTGTACTATTGGTGGGATGACGGGTAATAATTCCTCTGGCACCACTTCCATCAAGTACGGTGTCACCCGCGATAAAGTTCTCGCTTTGGAATGTGTTTTATACGATGGGAGTGTTGTTACTTTCGAAGATTTGACAGTAGAGCAATACCGCGAAAAAGAAAAACAACAGAACTTAGAGGGGGACATTTATCGATTTATCGTTGAAAAACTCTCCGATCCATTGCATCAAGAAAACATACGCAGTGAGTATCCCCAAGCTTCTGTTCACCGCCGCAATTCAGGCTATGCCTTGGATGCCCTTCTCGATAACTTTATCCACCCATCATCTCCAGTGATCAATCTATCAAAATTGTTGACCGGAAGTGAAGGTTCACTGGCATTTGTCACTTCCATTACCCTTTCACTGGATGCAATTCCTCCGAAAGAGGCAGTGATGGTCGCAGCGCATTACGACAGTATAGAAAACTGCCTACAATCTGTAGCCCCTTTGATGAAACATCCACTATATACCTGTGAGATGATGGATAAAACCATATTGGACTGTACCAAAAATAACCTTGCTCAGACCAAAAATAGATTTTTTCTCAAAGGAGACCCTCAAGGCATACTGATGCTTGAACTAAGAGCCACCACAGAAAAAGATCTTCAACTGCGGTTGGATTCCCTAATCAAAACCCTACAAAAAATCAATCTATCCTATGATTTTTCTATTCTAAAAGGAGAAGAAATACAATCCGCTTTAAATCTCAGAAGTGCGGGCTTGGGCCTTTTGGGTAATATCGTTGGTGATGAAAAAGCTGTAGCATGTATTGAGGATACGGCAGTACCAGTGGATCAATTGGCTGATTATATTGCTGCGTTTACTGCTCTGATGAAAAAATACGATCAAAATCCAGTTTATTACGCCCATGCAGGGGCAGGGGAGTTGCATTTGAGGCCCATTTTGAACTTAAAAAAGAAAGAGGGGGTAGATCAATTCAAAGCCATTACCACTGATGTAGCCCATCTGGTCAAAAAATATAAGGGATCGATGAGTGGGGAACACGGCGATGGTATTGTGCGTTCAGAATTCATTCCGCTCATGCTGGGAGAAAGCAACTATGAATTGATCAAAAAAATAAAGCAAATTTTTGATCCTGATTCTATTTTTAATCCCGGTAAAATCGTTGATCCCTTACCGATGGATCAAAATCTGCGCTTCCAAACCGATCGAAAAGAGCCCCAGGTGGATACCTATATGGACTTCAGCGCCGATCAGGGCATATTGAGGGCAGTGGAAAAATGTAATGGCTCGGGCGATTGCCGCAAAACCACAACCGACGCTACCATTTGCCCCAGCTATCGTGCCACCAAAGACGAAAAGGACAGTACCCGCGGTAGGGCCAATATACTTCGAGAGGCATTGACCAATAGCGATTCCAAAAACCCATTCGATAACCCACAGATTAAGCAAGTGATGGATTTGTGTATCAGTTGTAAAGCTTGTGCTTCAGAATGTCCAAGTAGTGTGGATATGGCAACCTACAAAGCAGAGTTCCTCTACCAATATCAAAAAAAACATCGACCTGGACTGAGGGATCGAATTTTTGCATTCAACGGAAAAATGAGTAAAATCCTCAATCCCGTCAGAAGCATTCAAAATGGAGTTTTTCAAATTCCGTTTTTAGGAAGTCTTATCAAAAAAACCCTAGGGATTGCGTCGGCGCGTTCCCTTCCCAAACTTTTTGCACCGCTAGACCAACAACTGATCAAACAACACCAGCCCCAATCCAAACGTCAGGTCTATCTTTATCTCGATGAGTTTACCAACTATTTGGATGTTAAAACTGGTCGTGATGCCTTTGAAGTCCTCAAGCGTTTGGGGTATTATGTAAACATTCTACCCTCTACAGAAAGTGGACGAAGCTATATTTCAAAAGGCTTTTTGGAACAAGCCAAAGCTTGTGCCAATCAGAATGTAGCCCTATACAAAGATCTTGTCAATTCAGAAATTCCATTATTGGGAATTGAACCCTCGGCCCTTTATACCTTCAAGGATGAATATCTAAAACTGGCCAACGACCAAAGCAACGCAAAAAAGTTGGCCGAAAATTGTTTTTTAATTGAAGAGTTTTTGGCCAATGAGATAGATAAAGGTCACCTTTCGACCAATGCTTTTACCGACCAAGGAAAAAATATTAAGATACACGCCCATTGTTATCAAAAATCACTGGGTAATCCAGCGGATACTTTCAAAATACTTAATTTACCCAAGAATTATAAGGTAACCTTACTGTCCACAGGATGTTGTGGAATGGCAGGGTCATTTGGATATGAAGCAGAACATTTTGAAATCAGTCAAAAAATTGGAGAGGAACGTCTTTTTCCCTCCATCAGAAAAATGGACGCAACAACCTTAGTGGCCGCCAACGGAACCAGCTGCAGACATCAAATTTCTGATGGAACCAGCCGTAAGGCATTGCACCCCATTTCTCTATTGTACCAAGCTATGCGTTGAATCAAATTTAAAATTATGGATCATTTTGAATTATTGAACAGAGATTATGTTTTAAGACCAGATCATATCGAATTTTATAATAAAAATGGCTTCATCAAATTGAAAAACGTTTTTGATGAGCCTGTTTTAAAGCATTTTGGGCAATTGATTTCTGAAAAAGTGGGAGAAAAAACCCAGAAAGTTGATGATTTGTCCAAACGGGATACCTACGGAAAAGCTTTTTTACAAATATTCAACCTGTGGACTGAAAACAAAGAAATCCAAAAATTTATTTTTTCCAAACGATTGGCCAAGATAGCAACAGAATTGATGCAAGTGGAAGGAGTAAGAATGTATCACGACCAAGCCCTTTTTAAAGAGAGCAGTGGAGGCTATACCCCTTGGCATGCCGATCAGTACTACTGGCCCTTGAGCAGCGATAAAACGATTACGGCTTGGATTCCTCTTCAAAAAATTGATCCAGAAATGGGCCCCTTGGAATTCAGTGCGGGAAGTCAAGTCATCAGCGAAGGGAGAGCCTTGGCCATCAGTGATGAAAGTGAAAAAGAAATAGAAAAAAGATTGAGGGTAACCGATTTTAAAAAAGTCTCTGAACCCTTTGATTTGGGCGAAGTCAGCTTTCACTCTGGCTGGGTGTTTCATCGAGCAGGGCCCAATAGCACCAATCAAATTAGAAAAGTAATGACCGCTATTTATATGGACAAGGACATGAAGTTGATCGCTCCTCAAAATGAGGGACAGAAGAATGATTGGGAAACCTGGTGTCCAGGCGTCAAAATAGGAGAGGTGATCGACTCCCAACTTAACCCCATTCTTTTTGAAAAGAACACTTAGTATGCTTTACCTTAAATTATTAAAACTCAGACATTTTATAAAAAGTAAGCTGTTAAAAAACAAGTACATATACAGCTTAGATAAACATGGACTTCAAGGTAGGCAGATTGCTCAAGCTTTTTTGAAAACATTAAATCCTGAAAACAATCCCCAAGAAAAACAAATCCTTGATAGGCTCCATCAATATAGAGCAGATTTGTCTGCCGACACCCGAAAGATCAGTTTTGAGGAAATTGGATCTACAACAAAAATGACTGTTGCTGAAGTGGCCAAGCGTGCAGCATCTCCCGAGGTATGGACTCGTTTTTTTTATCAACTCTCCAAACCTAATAACATCAATAATATTTTGGAAATAGGAACCAATTTGGGGGTTTCGGGTCAGTATTTTCTCAAGGCCTTGGAGGGGAAGAAAAACTCAAAATTCATCACCCTCGAAGGAGTAAAAGGCTTATGTGATATTGCCCAAGAGCGTTTGACGCTTCTCTCCACAGAGCAAGAATTTGAAGTAGTGCATGGTTTATATGATCAAACATTAATAAATATAGTAAACAAAGAAATTCTCTTCGATTTACTTTTTATCGATGGTAATCATCGCTATGATGCAACTTTAAAATATTTTGAATTGCTGAAAAACAACATCGCAGACAGGGCCTTGGTTGTTTTTGATGATATCCATTGGAGCAAGGGAATGCGGAAAGCATGGAAAGAAATAATTGCGCAAAGAGGCGTGGTTTTTTCAGTCAATTTTTTCAAATTGGGCATGATCGTATTCGATCCAAAACAATCCGAACCTACAAACGATCATTTTGAATTATTTTTATCACTATAGCGGATAGAGGCTTATGGCTCAGGCCTAATCAAAACTTTCCCATTATATTTGTGTTTTATAAGCATATGTCAGGAAATACATTCGGAAATCTGTTTCAATTAACCTCTTTCGGAGAGTCCCACGGGCCTGCTATCGGAGGAGTTATCGATGGTTGTCCCTCGGGAATTGAATTGGATATGGAAGCCATACAAAGGGATCTCAATCGCAGAAAACCTGGTCAGTCGGCCATAGTAACCCAAAGAAAGGAACCCGATGAAGTTGAATTTTTTTCTGGGATCTTTGAAGGTAAAACCACTGGTGTACCCATAGGTTTTGCGATTTTCAATACCAATCAAAAATCGAGAGATTACGATCACATCAAAGACCAATACCGTCCTTCTCATGCCGATAAGGTTTACGACGACAAATACGGCGTCAGGGACTATCGTGGTGGGGGAAGAAGCTCGGCCCGAGAAACGGCCAGTAGGGTAGTGGCTGGTGCCATTGCCAAGCAATTTCTCCCCGACATCAAATTCACCGCCTATGTGTCTGCCGTTGGTGAAATCCAAATGGATAAATCCTATCAAGAATTAGATTTTAAAACCATAGAACAAAACCCTGTTCGATGTCCAGACCCACAGAAAGCAGTGGAGATGGAACAATACATCAAGCAAATCAGAAAAGAAGGAGATACGGTAGGAGGAATCATCAGTTGTGTGATTCAAAATGTTCCCTCGGGTCTTGGAGAGCCCGTTTTTAACAAACTCCATGCAGAATTGGGAAAAGCCATGCTCTCCATCAATGCCGTAAAAGGTTTTGAATACGGAAGTGGTTTTGAAGGTTCCAAGGATAGGGGAAGCAATCACAATGATCTGTACAATGCGGATGGCACTACCAAAACCAATAAATCTGGAGGAATCCAAGGCGGGATTTCCAATGGAATGGATATTTATTTTAAGGTTGCTTTCAAACCTGTAGCGACCATTATGCAATCTCAGCAAACCATCAACAACAAAGGAGAGGCAGTAGAAATGACGGGTAAAGGCCGACATGACCCTTGTGTTGTTCCCAGAGCCGTTCCTATTGTTGAAGCCATGGCCGCTTTGGTTTTGGCAGATTTAACACTCCTCAACAGGGCAGTCAAAAAATAATGATAAAAAAAATACCATTACACTGGAGCATTATGCTGGGCATGATCCTCGGTGTTGGGGTGGGTGCTCTTTTTACCACGTTTGAAGCGGGTCCCAAACTCATCTCCGATTGGGTGAAACCTTTTGGTACTATTTTTATCAATGCCCTCAAGCTCATCGCAATGCCCCTCATATTGGGTTCTTTGATCAAAGGGGTTTCTGACCTTAAAGACATCTCTCGACTTTCCCAAATGGGCGGACGAACCATTGGAATTTACATCATCACCACAGTAGTGGCTGTGTCGATAGGGCTCGTCATGGTCAATACCCTAAAGCCAGGCGCCAGTATTAGCGAGGATACTCGTCAAGAACTCATTGTAGCCTATCAATCGGATGCCGCAGAGAAACAAGCTGTCGCCCAAAAACAAAAGGACGCAGGTCCACTACAAGCCTTGGTAGATATGGTTCCCGATAATATTTTTAAGGCTACAACAGAAAATGGCAATATGCTCCAAGTCATTTTTTTCGCCTTATTTTTTGGCATTGGACTGATCCTCATTCCAGAAGAAAAATCAAAACCAGTCAAAGACTTTTTTGATGCCTTCAATGAGGTGATCCTCAAATTGATTGATTTGATCATGTTGGTTGCACCCTACGGTGTTTTTGCTTTATTGGCAGCACTGGTAGTCGAATCCCCTAGTTTGGATTTGTTCCGTGCCTTGGGGATGTATGCCCTCACTTTGGTGATTGGTTTGATTTTGATGGGACTATTTTATCTCTTATCGGTTCGCTTGTTTGTGAAATTTAAGCCCAGAAAATTCATTGAGGGAATTGCCCCTGCACAACTGCTTGCCTTTTCCACCAGTTCAAGTGCAGCGACACTTCCCGTAACTATGGAACGGGTTGAGGAGCATTTGGGAGTAGATGAAGAAGTGGCCAGTTTTGTATTGCCCATCGGTGCGACCATCAATATGGATGGCACCAGCCTTTACCAAGCCGTAGCAGCGGTATTTATCGCTCAGGCTTTTGGAATGGATTTGAGCCTAGGCACCCAATTGGGAATCATACTTACCGCAACTTTGGCCTCCATTGGGGCTGCGGCAGTCCCCGGAGCGGGAATGGTCATGTTGGTCATCGTCTTAGGGCAAGCAGGAATACCAGAAGCCGGCTTGGCGCTTATTTTTGCCATCGACCGCCCCTTGGACATGTGCCGAACCGTAGTAAACATTACTGGGGATGCCTCGGTTTCTATGATCGTAGCCAAATCTTTGGGGAAATTGCACAAAAGACCCAAAGAAAAGAAATGGGACGATCATTATCCTAAGAAGTAACCCTCAATCTAAGAACCACTTTCTGTATTCCTCTTTGGGCAAAAAGCAACGATCGTAGGGTTTTCTCAATAAAAATCGATTTTTGGCTATAAAGTAATAAAGTTGATTTGTCAAGGGCAGAGGGAGTAATTGAAATACCAAACCAAGTTTAAAAACACCGCCCAATTTTTTTATGATTCTGAAAATAGCAGGGGTGGCCAAGAAATAACCATCTTCCTCAACCAAGACGATGCTTTCAGGTACATCAATCTTCTTTTGTTTAAAAAACATACGTGCCGTTTCTCCACTCAGAGAAGCGAAATGAAAATGTTTCTCTCGGTCGTATTTCAATATAAATCGTACCCAAAAATGACAAAATGGACAATGGCCATCATAAAATAATAGTGGGGTTCTCATGGAGCAATTTCCAGTTGATCTAAACTGACTTGAGTTGTGAATAGGCCATAATTTACAATAGCTTTTTGTTTTTCTATAGCGTCGATACTGCCCACCGATTTTCCATCCAACATCCTGACTTTATCCCCCACTTTAAGATCAACCACGGGTTTGGGCTGGGAGGGAGCGGTTTTCTTTTTCTTTTTTTCCTTGCGGATACTGACCAGCTTTGCAGACACTTCTTGTACCACTTCTTTTTTTACCTCACGTTCTTTTTTGACTTGAGCAGCAGTTTTTCGCTTGCGCTTGGCGTTTTCTGATTCCACCAAACGCAATAATTCGGCAATCAAAGGTCTTTTTTTATTGTTTTGAAAAAAGCGATCTGCCAAGTCGTTTAGTTTGTTTCCCAATACAATCATACGTTGGTTGTGATCAAACAACTCTTGATAGTTCACCAGTTTGGATTTCAGTTTCTCATTGAGTTTCTCTAAACGTTCAGATTCGTTTTCGAATTTACTTTCCTTTTCTCTGAGTGATTTTCCAGTTTGCGCCATCTGCTGGCGTTGCTTTTGCATTTTGGCAATGGTGGCGTCAAAGCGAACTTTTCCTCTTTCGATTTTCTTTTTGGCGCGATTGATAAGGCTAAAGGGAATACCGTTTTTTTGAGCCACCTCAAAGGTAAATGAACTACCAGCCTCACCCAAGATGAGCTTAAAAATAGGCTCAAGGGTCTTGTCGTTGAATTGCATATTGGCATTGACCATTGCGGGTTGTTCATCGGCCAAAAGCTTTAGGTTGGCATAGTGGGTAGTGATCAAACCAAAAGATTTGCGTTCGTAAAAATCCTCCAAGATCACTTCGGCCAATGCACCTCCCAATTCGGGATCAGAACCCGTTCCAAATTCATCGATTAAAAAGAGGGTTTTATCATCACATTTCTTAAGAAAACCTTTCATGTTCTTAAGCCGGTAGGAATAGGTACTTAGATGGTTTTCAATAGATTGGTTGTCCCCAATATCGGTCAGGATGCTATCAAACCAGCACACCCTGCTTTTTTCGTCAACGGGAATCAGTATTCCACTTTGCAACATTAACTGAAGCAGGCCAACGGTTTTGAGTGTGATGCTTTTTCCTCCGGCATTAGGTCCAGATATAACAACAATTCGGCTCTCAGGATCCAAATGGATGTCTTGGGGAAAAGTTTTTTTGTTTTCCAACTGATGGGTACGATAGAGTAGGGGGTGATAGGCATTTTTGAGTTCCAATTCCTGTCGATCTGAAAAAATCGGAAGCAAGGCATTGATGGCCTGAGCATAGCGGGCTCGGGCAAAGAGAGTATCTATATGGATCAGATAACTTTGATAATGCTTGATCAAATCCAAAAGCGGACGCAAATAATCGGTGAGTTGACTTAGTATTTTTTTGATTTCTTCAGATTCCTCAAATACAAGGTTTTGAAGTTCTCTTGAAAAATTCAATGTGGCTTCGGGTTCAATAAAAACAATGCTTCCTGTTTTAGAACTCCCCATAATGCCTCCCTTGACCTTGCGCCGATGCATGGCTTTGACCGCCAATACTCGCTTGTTTTCCACGACTGATTCCCGAATATCGTCCAAATAATCAAGGTTTTGGTAATGGGTTAAGGCCTTGTTAAAGCTTTGAGCAATTTTACCTTTGAGGGCTTGAATTTGCTTTCTTAAGGTATAGAGATTATCTGAGGCATTATCACGGATTTCTCCAAATCGATCAATGACATTGTCGATTTCTTTTTTAATTTCTTTATTGAGCTCAATCTCGCTACCCAACTGATAAAGAGTAGGATAGTAGGTCTTAAATTTTTTAAGGAACAACAGAAGGGTATTAACGGTTTGGGAAGCCACAGCAATATTTCTAAAAGCGTTTACCTCCAACACACTGTTTTCGATCTTCAACAATTGAAAGGCGGTGGAGAGGTCTTCAAATCCGTGATTGGGTATCCTGTTGTCATTGTCAAAAGAAGCTAAGTATTCAGAAACAGCGAAGAGTTCACTGCGAAGACTTTCTGGATCGGGCATTGGCGCCAAAGCTATACATGAATCCTTACCCATAGGGGTAATGGCAAAATCAGCGATTTGTTCTGTGACCCTATAAAATTCAAGATCTTCAAGTGTTTTTTTTGGGAGGTACCCCATCTATTTTTCTAAATTAGCTATGCAAAATTAAGAAATCATGGCAGTAAGCATACATTCGCATTGGGAAAATATATTACAACCTACTTTCGAATCTCCATATTTTAAAGTACTGATTGAATTTGTAAAATTGGCGTATGCTACTTCCAGCTGTTATCCTCCCGGAAAAATGATTTTTAATGCTTTAGACCTTTGTCCTCCAGAAAAAACAAAGGTGGTGATTTTGGGTCAGGATCCCTACCACGGCCCTGGTCAAGCCCAAGGCTTATGCTTTTCTGTCCCCAATGGAATTCCACATCCACCATCATTGATTAATATATTTAAGGAAATGGAAAAGGATGTAGGGATTCCTTATCCCAAAAGTGGCGACCTTTCACCTTGGGCCAAGCAGGGGGTACTATTGCTCAATGCCACATTGACCGTTCAAGCCCACCAAGCAGGAAGCCATCAAGGGAAAGGTTGGGAAAAATTTACCGATCAGATCATCCAAGTACTCTCAGATCGATATGAAAGCAACGTGTTTTTATTGTGGGGAGGCTATGCCAAGCAAAAATTGAAATTGATCGACGGGGAAAAACATTGCGTTTTAACCTCTGGTCATCCTTCTCCCTTGAGTGCCAATAGGGGGTATTGGTTTGGGAATGATCATTTTAGTAGAGCGAATCAATATCTAAAGGAAAAAGGAAAAGAGCCCATCGATTGGGCTTTATAGCTCAACCCCCAATTCGCTTGACCTCATGACCCATGGCATGTAGCTTTTCGATGATTTGATCCCTAAAGTTCCCTTGAATAAGAATTTCACCATTTTTAACGGAGCCGCCAGTATTGACAGTGCGTTTAAGTATTTTGGCCAGTTCCTTTAGGTTTTCGGTTTCGCCCTCAAAACCTTTAATCAAAGTCACTACTTTACCAGCCCTGCCTTTTTTACTGAAGTGGGCCTCTAAATATTGTTTCTGAAAATTGGGTTCATGTGATACGGTTTCCTGTTTATCAGGGACTATTCCCTCCAATTTTAGTTTAACCAAATCCGAAAGACTATTTATTTTTTTGATGATTTTTTTTTAATATTAATATAACAATTTTATAAAATTAAAATTTAGTAATAATAATGGATCATATTAGTATATTTATATAACTAAAACCATAATTATGAAAAAATTATTTACTATATACATTATAATTGCAACATTTTATTCCTGTCAGGATTATGACGATCAATTTGACGCACTGAACGACAAAATTCAGTCACTTAGTGATGAAATCAAATCTTTAAAAGATTTAAGTAGTGACGTTTCTGATCTGTCAGCTGATATTTCAAATTTAGCGAAATCAGTTGCAGATAACAATTCTTCAATGGATGAAGAAATTGATTCTCTAATAGAGAAAATTGATTTAATTCAAAATAATCTCCAAATAATTTCGGATGATATGCCTGATGTTTCTGGTATAGAAATTGAAGTTGCCGATCTAAATGCTGAAATTGTTTTAATATTAGAAACTTTAGAAAGTCTTAGAGGAGTTGAAAATTTTTATGCGAATTTAGACATTGACGATGTTGAAGATTTAATAACTGCAGAGGGTTTATTCCTCAGCCAAGGAGAAAATTCTCCAATGGTAGCAGTCTATGGAGATGCTGAAATAGATATTGACGAGGGAGGTGAGTTGGATTCTAAAGAAATGGTAGATAGAATCAATGCTGTTTTAGCAAAGGTTGTTGCAATCTATGACAGAGATGAAGATGATGACACTGATAATAATGGTGATGGAGACGCAACAGTTTACAATGAGTCTGATTATGATATTGTCTGGGCTAATCTAAAAGTAGCTTCCTATGGGATTTATGAATCCACGGGACGTGTTTATCATCCAGAATTGACTAACTGTCCTAATATTGAATATTATTCAGCAACAAATGATGCTGCGGATGAATTTTTTCCCGCTGATTCCATTCAATATCTATTTCCAAAAGTAACCTATCTTGAAGATTTACAAATTTATGGAATAGACGGGGAATTAAGGTTGCCACAGATAAAATCTATAACTGGAGATATATATTTTTCATCAAGTGGAGCTACCGCTACACTAATCGATCTATCTCAATTGACTATTGATGCAGATAATTTTAGTGGAGATGCTTTTGATAGTTTTAATGGAAGTAAAACAAGCGCTATTACTTATTTTAACCTTGGGGAATTTCCTTTATGAGATAATTTAGAGTTTACAGCAGATGGGGCACAAATAATAACAAGTATGCCCATTGTCTATGACGAACATTTAGAGTTGGAGGTTCCCAATGGTAGTGTTACATTTAATAGTCCATTAAACTTGGATGAGGATATTGATCTTATTTTGAGTGGTTCAGACATTATTCTTTCGATCGTTGATGGAGACACCAATGGGTATGACATAACATTGGCCTCAGCTGGAAATATCCTTTTGGATGATTTGGTAGATTCAGACGACTTAGATCTCACCGCTTCTGGAACCATTTCTTTGGATGCATTAACTACGGTAAATGGTGACATAGACCTGAGAGATAACGCTATCATTGATGGAGGGTATGATGCTTTAATTCCTCAATTGGATATGAATAATGTCACTGGTGATTTAATTATGCCCAGTAGTGGTGTCCATACAGTCAATGTTGCTAATTTCGTTACTGGTAGCTATTCTGGAAATGAAATAGAAGCCCTAACAGTTGGATCTCAGTATAGCAATTTGGATTTATCCAATGCAGTGTTCGTTAATTATATTAAAAGTTTATCCTATACTGGATCTAAAACCACGCCTGTTTCACCGGGTGGGCAAGCTAATCGATTGGATATTTCTCAAACTACCTCTTTAACTTCAGTTGTCATGGGGGATTCCAATCATCTTGGCATACTATCAGTTGTGTCAAATAGTTTGTTGGCTTCATTGGATACTCGTGGGGTTATAATCACAACTGAAGTTGCTTCAAACTCTTCGCTTACTTCCTTAAACTTAGGTCATACTTATTTAAATGGTGATAATGCATTGACTCTTTCAGTGAGTAATAATCATTCGATAACCACCTTAGATCTTTCGACTATCGAGAAAATAAAAACAATCACCATTGATAATAATACTTCACTAAGTAGTATTAACGGTCCTGGATCGAGTGTATTGACTGAGCCATCAGCATCTATAAGTTTGACAATCACAAATAATGCTTTTCAAGGAACTTATCAATTTGCAGAAGAAGGGTCAGAAACCAAACAGTTTGTTCCAGGTTCAGGTTCTGCAGCAGTAGTTGATGCATTCAGACCTTTCATAGACGCATATTTAGCTCACACACGAACAGCAGCCGTTTCTTATACAATTGGTATAGATGAAGTAGATTTCGACGCAGACGGTGAGTTTGACGATGGAAGTATTGACACATTACTTGATGCCGATACTGTGAATCAGGATGGTATTGATGGTGTGCCAGGAACTACTGATGATCAATCCGATGGAGGCTATATTGATACATTAGCTGAATTGAATCTTTTTAATGGACAATAATTAAAGTATTTTAGAAGCACCCACCTAGAGTGGGTGTTTTTTAAATCAAAACTATTTGACATAATATTAATTATAGATTAACAAAATAATTATCCTTATAAGTGGTAATGATAATAGTAATTGCAAATGGACTGATCATAAGGACTTATATAATAATTGAGAATACAAACCAGTGCTTCAAACAAAATTGAATAACAAAAAAAGAAATTAAGCAAGAGAAAACTAAAATTCAATTATACAAAAAGACTTCTATAAACAGAAAATATCATATGTAAGTACTTACTTATATAATCATTTACAATTGAAATTTTTCGAGTAATGCTTCATATATGACAAACGCATTTTGAGGATTCTTTAGCAGTATATACACCATAGCTCCGTCCAAAATCAACATAAAGGCACTTGCTTCAGTATGTGCATCGGATAACCCCAAAGATTTGAAGGCAGAAATCACCTTATTTTTAAGGCGATCAAAAAAAACAAGCTCTGGTGTTTCAATTTGCCATCCCAGGCTGTAACATAATTTCCAAAAATCCTTTTGATTCCCATCCATATTGAAAGGAAGGCTTATTACATGTTTAAGTATTACTTTAGGGTGCGTGAGCTCTTCAATGGATAAAATGGTTTTTTCGAGCCTTTGCTCCCCAATTTTAAGCAAACTTTCCAAAAGTCCTTTTTTACTTTTAAAATGTCGGAAAATCAAACCCTCTGAAACCCCTGCTTTATGGGCGATAGATCGGGTTGAAACGGCATTATAACCCTCTTTTGCAAACAATTGAATGGCGCTGTTCAATATTTTTTCTTGCTTTTCAGTCATAAGTAAGTAATTACTTTTAATCTGTTATTTTTCAATTTTATAAAAGTTTCAAATTTTACGTTTAAGATAAAATTTTGTGAATTAATATTTAAAAATTACCATTAGAGAACAGACAAACTATGCAATCAATTGCCGCTCTCTCTGATTCATTTCTCATTGTTTTTTGACGTGATCAATGTTCTAACATTTCCGCTTTTGGAACGACTTTAGAACCAGAAATCATCCCCTACTCTTCTTGTCGAAAAGAAACGATTGTCCCAAATAAGCTCTAGGAAGTTTCCTAATGATCCAGAGCTTTTACATTTGGAAGGGAATCAATTGATCATTGATATCGCAGAACACGGACATATCCTGAACCATCTTTTCAGATTTATTATGCAATGTCTCACGATTGAAATTATTGACATTTTCAGATTGCTCGGGCAACCTTAAAACCTGTTCTAAATTATTTTCTTTTCACAGAGTTTGAAAGAGATTTTAGTTTCAATTTTCAAGATTATTGATGACTATTATTCCGAAGTCATTGAGTTGAATTGGAAGTATACTGTTGTTCAATGATCCCATGATTTCCCTGTAGGAAAAAACGACAAAAAAATCTAAACCAAGCCGTTCAAAGCTATAAATATTGAAATGCAACCCGATGATATATTGAGTTTTGCTATCGATTTGATTCGTCTTTTAGCGATCAAATAATCGATTTTTTTATGGTGTTGATAAAAATGTGAATAACAGCCGCTACTTCATTCGGTGGTCTTGAATCGCAGTTTGTAATTTTATATAAACCATAAATGATGAACGACCGTCCGAATGATCTCAAACGCATCCGCCCTGAAATAGGAAAAATCAAATCATTTGAACAAATGGGGTTTGAGGAACGCTTCCAAAATCATACCCTGCGACCCATTCTCAAACTCCAAAACCCTCTCCTACTGGCTGTTTTTCAAAATTATATTGTCAAGCACAAAGGGGTCTTTTATGAACTCTCTTTGGAAAAGCGATTGGCCTATATAGAGAAAGCTATTTTTAAAGACCAAAAATTCAGAAATGTCTTAAAGGGCATGGTCATTGGTCATTTTACGGTCGAAGAATACGAAGAATACAGTAAAAGTTCTTCTTCAATAAACAAACGAATGATGCAGATGGTGATGGAGCGCATCAAGAATCAAATAGAGTTTTTTGAGCCTATTGACCAAAAAATATCAGTATAGAAATTTACTTTTTTTCTATTTGTTCAGAAGACTTTCTCCGTTCAGGTCCGTAGTCAACACGCTACTCATATAATCAAAAAAGGGACGGATGTGCTTAAAATGTTCATTTACCAAATCTGAAAAGTCTTGCGACATGATTTGTTCTTCATCTAATAGTTTATGAAAGGTGTACTGCTTTTTCCGGATCAGATCAATGTTAGGATGTTCTTTGGAAAAGCCCTTCGGAGCTGTTTTTACTTCATCACCCTTCAAACCACCCCAATACTTTTGAAAAGTAGGATCGGCCATAATCTCCCTAAACTCCACGGCATCTAACTCTAATTCCTTTCGAATCCTAAACAAATCCTTTGGATCAGGTGCCCAAAAACCTACTCCTAAAAAACTGTTTTCAGGTTCCAAATGAAGGTAATAGCCCCCTCTGAGGGCTGGCTTTTCTCGATGAAAAGCAATGCCGAAATGATTTTTAAAAGGCGCTTTATTTTTGGAAAAACGCACATCTCTATAGATACGAAACATCTTGGCTTTTTCAATCTTATCGTGAATTTGTAGCCTTTGTTCAATCTCTTTCATAAACAACTTCACCTCGCCCTCCAATACTTTGAATTCGGCTTTATGGTCGAGAAACCACTCTCGATTGTTGTTTTCTTTCAGTTTAGAAAAAAATGAAAATAGTTCAGGATTTATGTTATGCATACCAATGATTTTATTGTGTGATCCATCCGTTGTTATTTATAATGGAAAAGTCGATCGATATAAGTAACGAAGAAAAGTAAAATTTAACGCTTGCGTTCCTCTAATACCCCCAAAACATCCTCTAGCGACTTTCCTTTGGATTTCAACAAAATGAGATAGTGAAAAAATAAATCTGCCGCTTCTTCCATAAATAGTGGTTCATTATTAGCGATGGCCTCAATAACAGTTTCGACACTTTCCTCTCCTACTTTCTGTGCAATTTTATTAATCCCTTTTTCAAAAAGACTACTCACATAGCTGTCCTTCGATGGGTTATTCTTACGTTCTTCAATAACAGCCTCCAATTCCTTGATATAGGCCAAGCCATTGGAGTTTTCTTCTCCCCAACAGGTGTCCGTCCCTTGGTGACACGTTGGTCCTAAAGGAGTAGCCATTACCAAAAGAGTATCTTGGTCACAATCTACCTTATAAGACTTAAACAATAAAAAATTACCACTTTCCTCTCCTTTGGTCCAGAGTCTTTGTTTGCTCCTGCTAAAAAAGGTAACCTTCCCCGATGATTGGGTCTTTTCCAACGCTTCTTCGTTCATATAGCCCAACATCAAAACATTGCGGGTTTGTTCATCTTGCACTATGGCTGGTATTAGACCTTCGTTATTTTTATTAAAATTGGCTGTTTTCATCTAATGATTCTTGTTGGAATATTTTCCTTTTCTAAAATTTTTTTGAGTTCTGGGATGGGAATTTCACCAAAGTGAAAAACACTGGCCGCTAATGCGGCATCTGCTTTCCCTTTTTTGAAAGCATCCACAAAATGTTCGGTCTTTCCTGCCCCGCCAGAAGCTATAATGGGAATGTTAACCGTTTCGGTCAATTGAGCCAAGGCAGGATTGGCAAATCCATTTTTGGTTCCATCGTGATCCATGGAGGTAAAAAGGATTTCTCCTGCACCTCGAACTTCTGCCTCTCTTGCCCATTCAAACAATTCGATAGGTGTGGGTACTTTCCCTCCTACTAAATGAACAAGCCAACGATCTTCAATTTTTTTGGCATCTATGGCCACTACCACACACTGGCTGCCGAAAGCATCAGCCAATTCATTGATCAGTTCGGGTCGTCGGACGGCTGCCGAATTAATAGAAACCTTGTCGGCGCCGTTTCTCAATAATATTTTGGCATCCTCCACACTACTGATCCCCCCTCCTACTGTAAAAGGAATATCGAGTGCTGCAGCAACCTTCAACACCAAATCAGCAAGCGTTTTACGTTTCTGTTCTGTAGCGGAAATATCCAAAAACACCAATTCATCCGCTCCTTCATAAGTGTATCTTGTGGCCAATTCCACAGGATCACCAGCATCGCGTAAATCTACAAAATTGACCCCTTTTACGGTTCTTCCGTCTTTGATGTCCAAACAAGGGATGATTCTCTTAGTCAACATGAATCAACTGTTTTTTACAATATACGTTTCTAAGCTTTTCATGCTTATCTTTTTTTCATAAATCGCCTTGCCGATAATGACTCCCTCACAGCCCAAATCGGACAATCGGGGCAATTCTGCAATATCAGATACTCCACCCGAAGCAATCAGTTTTATGTCAGGACAGGCCGTCAAAAGGGATTGATACAGTTCAAACGCAGGCCCTTCTAACATTCCATCTTTACTGATATCGGTACAAATCACATAGCGAACGCCTTCCTCTTGATATTTTTGAATAAAAGGAATTAATTCTTGATCAGAAGTTTCTGTCCAGCCACTGATCGCGATTCGCTCGTCTTTGACATCGGCTCCCAAGATGATCTTATCACCACCATACTGGGTCAACCAAGACTTAAAAGTTTCAGACTGCTTTACGGCAATACTGCCCCCCGTAATTTGTTGCGCCCCACATTCAAAAGCAATATTCAAGTCCTCGTCAGATTTCAACCCTCCACCAAAATCTATTTTCAGCCGAGTTCGAGTAGCCAATTTTTCCAAAACTTTGTAGTTGACAATGCTCTTGGCTTTTGCGCCGTCTAAGTCCACCACATGCAAATAGGACACCCCACTTGCTTCAAAAGCCTTTGCAACCTCGAGGGGATCTTCATTATAGATTTTTTGGGTAGCGTAATCTCCTTTGGTCAAACGAACACACTTCCCATCAATAATATCTATGGCTGGAATAATTCTCATGCTAAATTTTCAAAAAATTTTCCAAAAGTCGCAAGCCGTCTTTACTGCTTTTTTCTGGGTGAAATTGTACGCCAAAAAAATTATCTTTTTGAACTGCTACACTATAGGTACCTGCGTAATCGCTTTTGGCAGTGGTGCCCACCGTTAAGGGAACATAATAGCTGTGAACAAGGTACATATAACAATCTTGTGAGATGCCCTCAAATATGCCCTCCGATAGATGTTGTACCTGATTCCATCCCATTTGTGGTACTTTTACAGTATTGGGAAATCGTTTGACGGTTTCTGGGAGTATGCCCAGAGCCTTGGTATTCCCCTCCTCGGTTTTTTCACACAACAATTGCATCCCCAAACAGATACCTAAAACAGGTTGTTTGAGTTGGGGAATCAAAACATCCAAGGCTTTGGATTTTAATTTTTCCATAGCACTGGAAGCTTCCCCTTGACCAGGAAAGATGACCTTGTCTGCAGCCGAAACAAGTTCGGTGTCATGAGTTATTTGTGCCTCAATACCCAAACGTTCCAGCGCAAACTGGAGGCTTTTTACATTTCCTGCATCATAATCTATAATGACTATTTTCATCTTATAAAGTCCCTTTGGTTGAGGGTAAAGTCATTTGGTTAACATCTTTTTTGATTGCCATTTTAATGGTTTTGGCAAAAGCTTTAAAAATGGATTCGATCTTATGGTGTTCATTGGTTCCCTCTGCTTTGATGTTGATGTTAGCCTTGGCACCGTCAGCAAAGGATTTAAAAAAATGATAAAACATTTCCGTAGGCATTTGCCCTATCATTTCTCTTTTGAATTCTGTTTCCCAAACCAACCAGCTTCTACCACCAAAGTCAAGGGCCACTTGGGCCAACGCATCGTCCATGGGCAGTGTAAACCCATAGCGTTCGATCCCTTTTTTATCGCCCAAAGCTTTAGCGAAACTCTCTCCCAAAGCAATGGCGGTATCTTCTATGGTGTGGTGCTCGTCCACTTCCAAATCTCCTTTGGTTTTAATGACCAAATCTACACCACCGTGACGCGCCAATTGATCCAACATATGATCAAAAAATGAAATACCCGTACTGATCTCACTTTTTCCAGAGCCGTCTAGGTTAAGATCAACACAGATTTGTGTTTCCTTAGTGTTTCGCTCATAGCGAACTGCACGTTCTTTTAACAACAACATTTGGTAGATATCTTCCCAGCTTTGGGTACTCAAGGCAATGGTTTCTTTCAAATCATTGTCACTAACTTCATCGGCTCCCAAATCGGGATGGTTGTCAATAAAAATCCCTTTAGCGCCAAGGTTCTTGGCCAATTGCATGTCTGTCAATCGATCTCCAATAACATAGGAGGCCGATAAATCATAATCAGGGTTGTCTAAATATGCGGTCAACATTCCAGTGCCGGGTTTACGAGTGTCAGCCTCTTCCTGAGGAAAAGTTCGATCAATGAGTATTTCTGAAAAAATCACACCCTCGTTTTCAAAAGACTTGACCAAGTGGTTCTGGTAGGGCCAAAATTCCTCTTCTGGAAAACTATCGGTTCCCAATCCATCTTGATTGGTGACCATCACCAGTTCATAGTCTAACTCTCGGGCTATACTGCCCAAGTATCTAAAAACATGAGGATAAAAAACTAATTTTTCAAACGCATCAACCTGATAATCCCCTGGTTCTATGGTCAATGTGCCGTCTCGGTCGATGAACAATACTTTTTTCATTGATCTATGGATTTACATACATTCATAAATTTAATGTTTTCTTGGGGCGTTCCTATGGTTACTCGAAGGCTGTTTTCACATCCGATGAGTGAAGATCGATTTCTGACAACAATGTCATTTTCGATCAGTTGCTTGTATCGCTTGTCGGCATCGTCCACTCGAATCAGGAGGAAATTGGCATTACTGGGAAAAATTTTCTTAACAAAACTTAAATTCGACAACGCCTTTTCCATATTTTTTCGCTCAGCAATCAATTCTTTCACCTGAAGTTCCACTTCATCAGAAGCATCCAAGGATGCTAAAGCCCTTTTTTGGGTCAGTATATTGACATTGTAAGGGGGTTTTATTTTATTAAAAAAATAAATAATTTCAGGGTCTGCAAAGCCAATACCCAAACGTATCCCTGCCAGCCCATAGGCTTTGGAAAGGGTTTGACAAATCATCAATTTGGGATAGATTTTCAGAAGGCTTGATGCGCTATTTTGTTCGGAGAAATCGACATAAGCCTCGTCCACTACTACCAACCCTTTAAAGCGCTTCAAAAGCGCTTCAATTTGCCACAAGGGGATGGCATTTCCTGAAGGATTGTTTGGGCTACAAACAAATATAACTTTGGTTTTTTCATTAATCTGCGCTGAAATTGCCTCCAGATCCAATTCAAAATCCTCATTGAGTGGTACAGAATGCGTCCTGACATTATTGAGTTGGGCCAACACTCCATACATACCATAGGTAGGAGGTAATAAAATTACTTCGTCTTCCCCTGGCTCACAAAAGGTACGAAAGATCAGATCCAATACTTCATCACTGCCATTGCCGAGCAATATTTGATTGTCCGCTACCCCTTTGAGCTTTGCCAAAACTTTTTTTAATCGGCGTTGCAAAGGATCTGGATAACGATTTACGTCGGTATCATAGGGATTTTCATTGGCATCCAAAAAAATCTTTTGAGCCTCAAAATCCTCAAATTCATCTCGAGCCGAGCGGTAGGGAGCCATCTCCCTTACCAAAGGTCTTACCAATTGTGTTATTTCAGAATCACTCATTATTAAGCTTTTTGAGTCGTATTGAAACAGCATTCTTGTGGGCCTGTAAGCCCTCAGCACCAGCCATTTCTTCAATCACAGGCCCCAAATCTTGTAAACCCTGAGCCGAAATTTTTTGATAAGTAATGGCTTTTAAAAAACTGTCCAAATTCACCCCACTGTATTGTCTTACATAACCGTTGGTGGGCAAAGTATGGTTGGTGCCAGAGGCATAGTCTCCAGCACTTTCTGGGGTATAGTTGCCAATAAATACAGAACCAGCGTGTTTGATGTGATTCACAAAATCGTCCTCGTTTTCAAGGCAAACGATCAGATGCTCTGCTCCATAAAAATTGGTAAATGCCAAAACCTCTTTCTCTTTGTCAAAATAGATGATTTTGGAGTTATCCAGTGCCTTTCGGGCGGTATCTTTACGTTCCAAGACGGAAATTTGCTTTTCTACTTCTTCGTCAACTTGTTCGATCATCTCCCGGTCTGTTGTGACCAATAGGACTTGACTGTCTGGGCCGTGCTCCGCTTGAGATAATAGATCAGAAGCGACAAAAGCCGCATTGGCTGAAGCATCGGCAACTACCATCAACTCACTGGGCCCTGCGGGCATATCGATGGAGACCTGATATTGGGTGGCCAACTGTTTGGCAACGGTTACGAATTGGTTTCCAGGACCAAAAAGTTTATCCACTTTGGGTAGTGTGGCTGTTCCCAAGGTCATTCCTGCTATGGCTTGCATACCGCCTAGCTTAAATATATTATCAACACCACAGAGGTTGGCTGTGTAAAGTATTACATCAGGCAACTTACCCTTACTATTAGGTGGTGAACACATTACAACTTCACTACATCCTGCGACTTGAGCGGGAATGGCCAACATCAAAATAGTAGAAAACAAGGGGGCAGATCCCCCCGGAATGTATAAGCCTACTTTTTCGATGGGTAATTTTTTTTGCCAACAATTAACCCCTTTTTGTGTCTCAACTTTGACTTCGTTGGTTTTTTGAGCCATGTGGAAACGGTAGATATTGTCTTTTGCTTTTCGAATGGCCAACTTTAATTTTTCTGGTACACGAGCCTTGGCATCCTCAATTTCTTCAGTACTCACAGAGAAATCCTTCAATTTGACTTTATCAAATTTTTCAGTATAATTCATCAATGCTTGATCGCCGTTTTGAGCGACATTGTCAAAAACTTCCTTGGCCAAAGGCTCCAGGGAAGTATAAGAGGCAGATCCCCTTTGGGCCAAAGCTTTCCATTGATCAGGGTTGGGATTGATAAAACGCTGCATTACAAAACCATTTTTTCGATAGGACAAACCAAGATGTCTTCTGCCCCAGCAGCTTTCAACTCATCAATGACTTCCCAAAAAGAGGATTCGTCAATTACAGAGTGCAAAGAAGACCATCCTTCTTTGGCCAAAGGCAATACGGTGGGGCTTTTCAGTACTGGTAAAATATCACCGATCAAATTAATTTTGTCATTGGGTGCATTCAATAGAATGTATTTTGATTTTTTGGCCCGTATGACCGTTCCCAATCGAAAAAGTAATTTCTCAACAATTTCAAGTTTCTCTGCGGATAAATCTGGTGATTGTACCAATACCGCTTGGGATTCGAGAATTTTGGCAACCTCCTTGAGATTGTTCTTAAATAAGGTACTGCCGCTGGAAACGATATCGCAAATGGCATCCGCCAATCCAATATTGGGGGCTATTTCTACAGATCCATTGATGATGTGTAGATCAGCCGAAATTCCGTTTTCCTCCAGAAATTGTTGGACGGTATTGGGATAGGAAGTGGCGATGCGTTTGCCATTGAGTTGTTGAATATCGGTAAAATCAACTTCTTTGGGAACAGCAATAGAAACGCGACACTTGGAAAAACCTAAGGTTTCAATAATGCTTAAATCCTTTCCTTTTTCATGGATCAGATTTTCACCGATAATGGCCAAGTCCACCACTCCATCTCTGAGGTATTGGGGGATGTCACCATTTCTGAGATAAAGTACTTCCATAGGGAAATTTCTGGCGGGAGCCTTGAGTTGGTCTTTGCCGTTGTCTATTGAAATACCGCACTTTTTGAGAATGCCCAGTGACTCATCGTTGAGTCTCCCTGATTTTTGAATTGCTATTTTTATCATTGTAAATATATTTTATAAAAAAAACCCGTTTGAAATCAAACGGGTTTTTTAGTATGGTCAATACACATCCTTTACCTCATTTGATCGGTTGAAAGAAAATGTATGTGATGATTTAACTTATTCATTAGGCAAATATAATAATTTTTTCAATTATAAATTAAATCAATTTATTGTCCTCCCAAAATAATTGGCATCCCATCTTCTCCACTACCAATCACAATTATTTTTGAATTGGGAGAAGTAGCAAGTGATTTGGTGGCCTCGATTCCTTTTTCTTTAAGAATCATATTGGTGATAGACGCACTTAAAATTCTATTGGCTGCTGCTTTACCCTCGGCGTCAATTCGTTGTTTTTCAGCCTCCTGCTTGGCTTTTTCTATACGAAATTCGTATTCTAGTGCTTCTTGCTCTTGAATCAATTTACGTTCTATACCTTCTTTGATCGCCAATGGCAAGGATACATCTCTTACCAAAACAGCATTGAGTTGAATATGTTGATTCTCAACGACTTTTTGAGTTTCCTCATAGATTTCGTTTTGAATAGCATCCCTCTTGGTGGAGTATAATTGTTCAGGAGTATAACGTCCCACTACACTTCTGGCTACTGCTCTAATCTGAGGAATCAAAACAATATTGACATAATTTTCACCTTTGGTTTGGTGTAATAAACCCAACTCATTATAAATAGGCTGATAAAGTACAGAAACATCCAAAGATATTTCCAAACCATTGGAAGACAAGACTTGCATATTGCCTTCAAAAAATTCTTGTTGTTTTACATTATAAATGTAAACCTTGTTCCAAGGAGCAATGATGTGAAATCCTTCAGAAAGCGGGGCTTGATCTGTAACAACTCCTCCTCCAAAGGTTTTAAACAATACACCAGCTTCTCCATATCCTATATTGATTGAAGATTTGGAAACGAAAATGATCAGCACAAAGGCCAATAAAATAATGGGTAATCCAATTTTGGGTAATTTTTGCATGATAAGTTTTTTTTTAAGTTAGCATTCCTCCATCTACTTGGAGGACTTGGCCGGTTATATAATTAGATAAATCTGAAGCCAAAAACACACAGGCATTGGCAACATCTTCAGGAGCTCCCCCTCTTTTTAGGGGAATTCCTTCGCGCCACTTCTGGATGATTTCTTCTGAAAGCTTTTCAGTCATTTCAGTTTCTATAAATCCAGGAGCGATTACGTTACTTCTGATATTTCTTGAACCCAATTCTAGGGCGATGGCCTTTGAAAAACCAATAATTCCAGCCTTTGAAGCTGCATAATTGGATTGACCCGCGTTTCCTTTGATCCCTACCACAGAACTCATATGAATCAATGAACCGGATCTTTGTTTTAAAAAAGTACGCTGAATGGCTTTGGTCATATTGAAAACCGATTTGAGGTTTACTTCAATCACTTGATCAAAGTCTTCCTCCGAAATACGCATCAGCAAATTGTCCTTGGTGATTCCTGCATTGTTGATCAATACATCAACACTACCAAATTCCTCCAAAACCTTATCTACCAATGCCTGAGCCTCTTCGAAGTCGGCGGCATTACTTTGATAAGACTTTGCTTTTACCCCCAAATCACTTAATTCCATTTGAAGAGACTGAGCGGCTTCAACGGAACTACTGAAGGTGAAAGCCACATTGCACCCATTGCGCGCAAAGGTTTGGGCAATACCCCGACCAATCCCTCGAGTAGCCCCTGTAATAATGGCTGTTTTGTTTTCCAGTAATTTACTCATATCTATTTAAGCTAAGACTTCTGCAACTTTTTTACCGATTTCTGCGGGAGAATCCACCACTTGTATTCCACAAGACCTCATGATGCTTTTTTTGGCTTCGGCAGTATCGTCTTTACCCCCTACTATAGCCCCAGCATGACCCATGGTCCTGCCTTTGGGAGCGGTTTCTCCAGCGATAAAACCAATTACGGGTTTTTGATTGCCATTGTCTTTAATCCAATGGGCTGCATCGGACTCCAACTGACCTCCAATTTCGCCAATGACCACTATGGCTTCAGTTTCAGGGTCATTCATAAATAGTTCTACCGCATCCCTAGTCGTGGTTCCAATGATGGGGTCCCCTCCTATTCCAATGGCTGTGGTAATTCCCAATCCCTGTCTGACTACTTGGTCGGCAGCCTCATAGGTCAAAGTTCCCGACTTGGAAACAATTCCGACATTTCCTTTTTTGAAGACAAAACCAGGCATGATCCCAACTTTAGCTTCTTCGGGAGTGATCACTCCAGGGCAATTGGGGCCTATAAGGGTACAATTTCTTTTTTTAATATAATCCGAAACTTTGGTCATATCAGCAACAGGTATTCCTTCGGTAATGGCAATGATGACTTTGATTCCGGCTTCAGCGGCTTCCATAATGGCGTCGGCGGCAAAAGCTGGGGGAACAAAAATAATTGAAGTATCTGCTTGTTCCTTTTTTACAGCTTGGGCTACTGAATTGAATACCGGCCTGTCCAAATGGGTTTGCCCTCCTTTTCCTGGGGTTACACCACCTACCACATTGGTTCCATATGCGATCATTTGTTCTGCGTGGAAAGTTCCTTCACTTCCAGTAAATCCTTGTACAATTATTCTTGAATCCTTGTTGACCAATACACTCATTTGTGCTTTATTATTTTTTCTTAAAATTAAGTTATTTAAAGGGGTTGAAGGACAAATGTTTTATTATTCTTTTATTCTTTCTTGGTAATTCCCTTTGTCGGTGTCCACCTTTATTCTATCTCCTTCGTTGATGAATAGAGGGACATTTATTTTGGCACCTGTTTCAACGGTTGCGGGCTTTGTAGCATTGGTTGCTGTATTGCCTTTAACGCCTGGTTCTGTATGAGTTACTTCTAAAATAACACTGGCAGGCATATCCACAGAAAGAGGTAAAGCATCCTCTGTATTGATGGAAATACTTACAATCTCGCCCTCTTTCATTAGTCCAGGGTTGTCAATGGAATTTTTGTTGACCATGATTTGGTTATAATCATCAACATTCATGAAGTTATAGTCGTCTCCATCATTGTATAAATATTGATATTTATTGGTTTCTACACGAATATCTTCAATTTTATGTCCAGCGGAAAAAGTGTTGTCCACCACCTTACCTGATGTGACACTTTTCAACTTTGTTCTAACAAAAGCAGGACCTTTGCCCGGTTTTACATGGAGAAACTCCACAATCTTGTATATGTCATTGTTGAATTTGATGCACAATCCTTTTCTAATATCGGAGGTAGATACCATAGGGTTTAGTTTTTTTGAAAATAACCTTTCATGATTCCTCTTTGAGAGTTTCTGATGAATTGTAAAATTTCATCTCTTTCGGGAGAGGCTACCATTTCAGCTTCTATAATGTCAACAGCTTGACTGTTGTTCAATTTTTTTTGATATAGGTTTCTATAAATATTTTGAATCTCTGTAATTTTTTCAGAGGTAAATCCTCTTCTTCTCAATCCAACGGAATTGATCCCCACATAAGAAAGGGGCTCGCGAGCCGCTTTTACATAGGGAGGGACATCTTTCCTAACCAGTGACCCCCCTGCAATAAAGGCATGGTCACCTATGGTTGAGAATTGATGAACCGCCACCAATCCTGCCAAGATTACGTGGTTACCAATGGTAATGTGCCCAGCAAGAGTACTGTTGTTTGAAAATATGCAATTGTCCCCAACAAAACAGTCGTGGGCAACATGGCAATAGGCCATGATCAAACAATTGCTTCCTATCTTGGTGAGTTGTCTATCTAAAGTACCTCTGTTAATGGTTACACACTCTCTGATGGTGGTATTGTCTCCAATAACAGCCAAGGTGTCTTCACCCTTAAATTTCAAATCCTGTGGCATTGCTGCAATAACAGCCCCTGGAAAAATATTACAATTTTTACCTATTCTGGCTCCTTCCATAATCGTAACATTGGAACCTATCCAAGTTCCTTCACCAATTTCTACATTGTTATCGATAGTAGTAAAAGGTTCAATAACTACATTTTTGGCTACTTTAGCCTCGGGATGGATATAAGCTAAGGGTTGTTTCATTAAAATTATTTTCGTTTGATGATTTGTGCCATGAGTTCACCTTCAGTTGTCAGATTTCCGTTGGCAAAAATCATTCCTCTCATATGACATATGCCTCTCCTGATGGGCGAAATCAATTCCAATTTAAACAGGAGCGTATCACCAGGCTTAACAGGTCTTTTAAATTTTACGTTGTCCATTTTCATAAACAGCGTAATGTAGTTTTCGGGATCGGGAACAGTATTAAGCAAAAGTACCCCTCCTGCTTGTGCCATGGCTTCGATTTGCAAAACACCAGGCATAACAGGTGCACCAGGAAAATGTCCAACAAAAAAAGGCTCATTCATGGTGACATTTTTGAGACCAACAACGTGGGTCTCCGAAAGCTCAAATATTTTATCAACCAAAAGAAATGGAGGGCGGTGTGGCAACATTTTGATGATATCGTTGACGTCCATTAATGGTTCAGAATTCAGGTCAACTTTGGGAGCATTTTGTCGTCTTTCTTGTTTGATAATTTGAGAGAGTTTTCTTGAAAAATTAGCATTTACTTTATGTCCAGGTTTGTGAGCAAAGACTTTACCTCTTATGTGTTGTCCCACCAGTGCCAGATCTCCTATAACGTCTAAGAGTTTGTGTCGAGCTGCCTCGTTGGAAAAATGAAGGCTCAGATTGTCCAATATCCCATTGGGTTGCACTGCGATATTGTCTTTACCAAAAGCTTCCTTCAAACGATCCATATTGCTCTCAGAGAGAGGCTTGTCTACATAAACGATGGCATTGTTCAAATCCCCACCCTTGATCAGTCCGTTTTCCAATAGCGTTTCCAGCTCATGTAAAAAACTAAAAGTTCTAGAGGGTGCAATCGTATCTTTAAAATCAGAAAGGGTATCCAATGATGCATTTTGAGTACCCAAAACTTTTGTCTCGAAGTCAACCATAGTTGTGACTTGGTACTCGTCGGAGGGAATTAAAGTGATTTCACTTCCTGATTCCTCATCTTTGTAGGTAATCAGCTCGGTTACTACATATTCTTCCCTCAGTTTGTTTTGTTCTACAATACCAATAGACTCTATGGCCTCAACAAAATATTTGGAGGATCCATCCATGATTGGTGATTCTGCGGAATCGAGTTCGATGTAACAATTGTCTACACCCATCCCTACTAATGCCGCCAACACGTGTTCTGAAGTTTGAATTTTGGTGCCCTCTTTTTCTAGGTTGGTGCCACGATCAGTATTGGTTACATAATTAATGTCTGCAGGTATTTCAACTGAAGGGCTTAAATCTGTCCTAACAAAAATATAACCAGTATCTTCTGGAGCAGGGCTAAAGGTGAGTTTTACGGTTTTACCAGTATGAAGCCCTACGCCCTCCAAAGTAACCCTATCTTTAAGTGTTCTTTGTTTAATTTTTTTTTTTGTCATAGGTCAAGTTTCTTTACGATTCGGTTTATTTCTTTAACAATATTGGGTAAGTTTTTAAAATAGACATAGGATTTGTTGTAGTCATTATAAGAGAATGCTGGCGTACCCTGTATTACCGAATTGTCTTTGATGCTACTAATAACTCCAGATTGACCTTGAATTTTGACATTATCCCCGATATTGATATGACCAACGACTCCAACTTGACCTCCGATCACGCAATTTTTTCCGATTTTGGATGATCCTGCGATTCCGGTTTGTGCTGCAATAACAGTATTCTCTCCTATCTCTACATTATGAGCAATTTGAATTTGATTGTCAAGCTTGACACCGTTGCCTATAGAAGTAACTCCCAATGTCGCCCGATCAATGGTTGAGTTGGATCCTACCTCAACACGATCTCCCAAAACGACTATTCCCGTTTGGGGTATTTTTTTATAACTTCCGTTTTTTTGAGGTGCAAATCCAAATCCGTCTGAGCCAATAACAGTTCCACTATGGATTACACAATTTTGCCCAACAATGGAGTCTTCTAAAATTTTCGCACCAGGAAATACAATTGTCCCTTCTCCGATGGTAACATTACTGCCTATGTACACTTGAGGATAAATTTTTACATTGTCACCGATCTCTGCATCCTCTTGAATACAAGACATATCCCCAACGAAACAATTCTTTCCTATTTTGACCGAAGGATCAATTACAGCAGATTTAGCAATACCAGATTTGGTGGTTTTTGCCTTGTGGTAGTAGTCCAAAAGAACAGTGAAGGAGTCATACGCATTGTTGACCCTTACCAATGTGGTGGAAAGATCTTCCTCAGCAATAAAATCCTGATTGACTATTGTTATCGAGGCTTGTGTTTTATAAATAAAAGGGGTGTATTTGGGATTGGATAAAAAAGTAAGTGACCCTTTTTGAGCTTCTTCAATTTTTGAGAGTTGAAAAATCTCAACATTGGGATCACCCTCTACAGTTCCTTCGAGTTGAGTAGCTATTTGTTGGGCTGTAAATTTCATCGATGCAAAAATATGAAATTTAAGTTAGATGTCGATTTCTAGGAAAGCATAAATAATACTTCTGCTGAATACGGGAAAGTTCTTCTGAATCAAAAAAAGCGTCTGCTTCCCTAAGTTCTTTCAGTTTTCCATTTTTACCTAGTATCCATATTTGTTTATCTTGAGGAACGTAGGTCTGATTGGAAACCGCTCCGGTAAAGACAAAATAGGGGTAATCTTCTTCTGTGTAGTTGAAGTTTTTCAATCGGTGACGCTTACGCTCAGCTGCTTCGGACTCAAATGGATGGTCTTGAATCTTGATCTTTAGTAGCTTTCTATTCACCAGCATATTAGAAAGCTTAGACAACACCTTGTCCTTATCATTTTGCCAAGATTTTAATCCTTGAATGATATCTGAATCATCCAAAAGAAGAAAATTTTCAAGCTGAATATTGGTGGGATGAGTATTCACATCATTACGTGATAAAAAATAGGCCAAAGGGTCAGAGGCCAAAGGTTGAGCTCCATTTTGGTAACAAAAACGAACCCTTTCCAGTATTCGGGTCAGTAAAAATTCAGCGGATAGGCTTGTTTTGTGCAAATAAACTTGCCAATACATGAGTCTTCTGGCCATTAGAAACTTTTCTATGGAGTAAATACTCTTTTCCTCGAAAGCCAATTGATCATCCACCACCACCATCATTTCAATGATTCGCTTGCTGTTGATGTTGCCCTCAGTAGCTCCCGAATAAAAGCTATCCCGTTTGAGATAATCCATTCGATCCAGATCGATCTGACCCGCGATAAGTTGATGCATGAATTTTCTTTTGTATTGATTGGTGAAAATGGCAATGGGCAGATCTAAGGCTCCATTTAATTCATCATTCAACTTTTTCATGACTTCGATTGAAATTTCCTCATGCATGACCTTTCCCGCCAAAAGGGCCTCTGTAGTATGTGAAAAGGGACCATGTCCAATGTCGTGGAGCAATATGGCCAGTTGCATGGCTTCAGCCTCTTCCTCGCTGATCTCAACTCCTTTCTTTCTCAATACCTCAATGACTTCTTGCATCAAATGCATGGCTCCTAAGGCATGTTCAAATCGGGTGTGATGCGCCCCTGGATAAACATAATAGGAAAATCCCATTTGAGAAATCCTTCTCAAACGCTGAAACCATGGGTGAGAAATTACCTCAAAAATTAATGGAGAACGAATACCAATAAATCCGTAAATTGGGTCGTTCAGTAGGACTACCTTTTTTGTTTTCAAAATTGTCAATCTAAGTGCAAATATATATAATATGACTCCAATCAAAATCTTGTGGGTAGATGATGAAATTGAGTTGCTCAGACCCCATTTTTTATTCCTAGAGGGTAAGGGCTACCAAACCACTGCTTGCAATAATGGCCAAGACGCCCTTCTGATAATCAAAGAAGAAGCCTTTGATGTGGTGTTATTGGATGAAAATATGCCTGGTCTGGGGGGGTTGGAAACCCTTAACAAAATTAAGCTGAGGTCTCCCAACCTTCCAGTAATTATGATTACCAAAAATGAAGAGGAGCAAATCATGGAAGAAGCCATTGGAGCCAAAATTTCAGATTATTTGATCAAACCCGTCAATCCAAATCAAATTTTGCTTGCGCTCAAAAAATTATTCGAGCACAAAAATCTGATTGCCGAAAAAACCATCAATAACTACCAACAAGCTTTTCAAGAGATATCATTGTCTCTAAATGAATTATACTCCCACCAAGACTGGTCAGATTTTTACATCAAAATGCTCTATTGGGAGATGGAATTGGAGGGTTTAGAAGATTTGGCCATGTTGGAAATTTTTCAAAATCAAATGAAAGAGGCCAATCGCCTTTTTGCCAAGTTTATCGAAAACAACTATCAAGAATGGATTGTCAACGATTCAGGGCCTTTGATGTCGCATCAAATATTAAAAGAAAAACTCTTTCCCTTTCTCAAAAAAGAATCTGGGAAAACAACACTCATGTTGGTCATCGACAACCTCCGTTTCGATCAGTGGAAAATGATTGCACCCATCATTGAAAACCATTACCAAAAAGAGGAAGAATCAAGTTATTTCAGCATATTACCCACCGCTACCCACTTCGCTCGAAATGCCATTTTCTCTGGAATGATGCCGCTTGAAATGCAAATTAACCACCCCGAACTGTGGGTCAATGAAAATGAAGAAGGTGGAAAAAATCTCAATGAAGCAGCATTCCTCAAAGCACAACTGCAAAGAAACGGCATCGATTCACAGTTCAGTTATTCCAAAATTACCAACCTTAAAGCAGGGAGGGAATTTATACAATCACTAAACAATCGTAAAAAAGATGACCTTTTGGTGGTCGTTTACAATTTTGTAGACATGATATCTCATGCCAAGACAGAAATGGAAATCATTAAAGAATTGGCTTCTGACAATAAAGCTTTCAGATCGCTTACCCTTTCTTGGTTTAAAAACTCTCCCCTACTCGAAATCATTCAACAAGCAAGGAAGTTAGGTTTCAATCTGATTGTCACTACTGACCATGGAACGATCAACGTCGATCAACCACTGGAGGTCAAAGGCAATCGTGAAGTCAGTATGAATCTCAGGTATAAAACAGGGCAAAGTTTGAGCTACCCACCCAAATCAGTCATGGAAGTCAATGCCCCCAAAGGAATACAATTGCCAGCATCCCATCTCAACAGTAAGTTTATATTTGCAAGAGAACATCAGTATTTTGTTTATCAAAATAACTTTAATCATTATGCCAATCATTTCCGAAATACCTTTCAACACGGTGGAATATCTATGGAGGAAATGATCATCCCTTTTGTTGTAATGCGTCCTCGATAGTGTTAAATTTGCAATATGTCATTTCGGTTTAATTTGGATCAAATCGACCAAGCTGTCGACTTTTTAGAAGAGCATTTAAAAACTCCTGTCATCTGTTTTAACGGCCCAATGGGGGCGGGAAAAACAACCCTAATTTCGGAGTTGTGTAAAAAATGGGACGTTACTGATCCCATCTCTAGCCCTACCTTTTCCATTGTCAATCAATACATAAGCCCCACTAAAGGGGGTATTTATCACTTTGATTTCTATCGACTTAAAAACATATTCGAAGCCATGGATATCGGTACTGAGGAATACTTGGAATCCGATAATTATTGTCTTATCGAATGGGGAGAACGAATCCTCCCCATGTTGCCTCCCCATACCAAGGTAAATCTCAGTATTAATGAAGATCAATCAAGAACTATAAATATAGTAAGCATATGAATTTGTTGTACCGACTGGGTTTCTACTTGGTGGGCTTTTCCATAGGGCTGGTTTTTTTAACTGTAATTTTGAAAGGCAAAAAAACAAGTTGCAACTATGGCCCCAACGATAGGGTAATCAGTAATCTCTCCAAAAAATCTTGGAAAGATCAAAACCGAGTTAATTCAGCTTTTGATTCCATAGCATTTCAGGCTTTTCTTAATAAAGCCAGTGTGGATTTTGGGAAAAGCGATACCCAAAAAGACAGCTGCAAAATCTATTTTATCAATGGTTACTGGAAAGACAAGCCCATTTCGATAACCGTAGAGAATTGTGAAAAGACCGTTGAGGTACTTTTACTCGACTACCGTAGCCAATGATGCAAATCGCCCACCAATTCAATCTAATGTTTTACTTTTGCAAGCATGAAAAAGGCATTATCTGCAATTAAAGGTAAGGGGTATAAGGTTTTGTTTTCCGATGAAGCCTATGATTCACTTCGTTCAATACTGAAAACAGAAAACTTCTCCTCCATTTTTATTTTGGTGGATAAGAATACCGAAATACACTGTCTGCCGGTATTCTTGAAGTTATTTTCAGAATTAAAAGACGCTGATGTTATCACGATCAAAGCTGGCGAAGAAAATAAGCATTTGGAAACATGTCAAGAGGTATGGCATCAGCTTTCGGATTTGGGAGCGGATCGAAAAAGTCTTTTGATCAATTTGGGAGGTGGTGTCGTTACAGACCTTGGAGGGTTTGTGGCCGCAGCCTTCAAAAGGGGAATTGATTTTGTTAATGTTCCCACTACCCTACTGTCCGTGGTTGACGCTTCTGTAGGTGGAAAAACAGGCGTGGATTTGGGAGGCTTAAAAAACCAAATCGGGATCATTATACATCCCAGAATGGTCATCATTGATATTGACTATCTGAATACCTTACCAGAAAACGAATACAGGAGCGGATATGCAGAAATGTTGAAACACGGTATCATTAGAGATAAGTCATATTTTGAAAAAATGTCTGATTACAAGACGTTGAAAAACAATGAAATAGAAGATTATATTCATCATTCCGTTTCAATAAAGAATGAAGTAGTTAGCGAAGATTTGTACGAATCCAATTTGAGGAAAATTCTCAATTTTGGTCATACATTGGGTCACGCTATCGAAACGTATTGCTTAAATAATTCTAATAAAACAACCCTACTCCACGGAGAAGCAATTGCCATAGGAATGATTACCGAAGCTTTTATGGCCACCCAACTTTGTGGACTTGACCTGGCCGTTGCTGAGGATATCAAGAAAGTGTTTCTCGGGATTTTTCCAAAGTCGAGTTTCACCAACGAAGATTTGGAGGCCATCATGGACTTATTGAGGTACGACAAAAAAAACAGTCATGGGAAAATAAAATTCGTCTTACTGCATGCACTAGGAGAACCGGCCATTGACATAGAAGTCCCCTCCGAAAATATTATGGACGCATTTAAATTTTATCAACGGGCTTAGGCTGAGTTTCTACTTGCATTAATATTTCCAAACAAGGAGCGTGTTACCATTTTCTCGAAAAGCTCCATAGTTTCCTCCGACATATCACCCGATTTTTTGGCATCCAATATGGTCATCAGTGCGGACTGCTGAATGGTTAGTAATGGCTGTACAATTTCTTCCCTTACTTTGATAGAAGCTTTTCCAGCAGGCTCATTTTCCATCAATTCCTCAAAACCTGTAAGCTTCAGAATCATTTCGCGGGTCAATAAGTACTCATCGTGAATTAAATTCCAAAAATCTCCAAAAACTTTGTCGTGCTGCATATAGGCAGTCAGTGCAAAAAATGATTTGGTTAAACTCATCATACTATTGGCAATCAAAGTTCTAAAGAAAGAAGATTGTTTGTACAATTGGGTAACCTTCTCAAATTGGTTTTGATCTTCAAAAGACTTGAGTGCAGTTCCTACTCCGAAGAAACCAGGAACATTTTGTTTGGATTGACTCCAGCTTCCCACAAAAGGAATGGCTCTTAGATCAGAAAAATCAAGTTTTTTGGAACTTCCTCTTTTTGAGGGTCGGCTTCCGATATTGGCTTTTGCATAATATTTGAGCGTAGTCATCTCTTCCAAATAAGGAATAAATTCTGGTCGGGCTTTGAAGTCTTGATAGGCTTTATGACTCTGGTCTGCCAGTTGATTCATAGTCTCCCGATTTTCGTCAGAGAGTACATTTCTCTCCGAATTGAACACCTGATTTTGAATCCCTGAACTGAGCAACTGCTCCAAATTGTATTGACAAGAATCATTGGTGCCAAAATTAGAGCTGATGGTTTGGCCTTGAATGGTGAGTTGAATGTCATCAGCTTGAATTTTTTTCCCCATCGAGGCATAGAATTCGTGTGTATTTCCACCTCCTCGAGCTGGTGGCCCTCCCCTTCCGTCGAAAAAGGCAACATTGATGCCATAGCGGTTTGAAAGTGCAGTCAAATCTTCTTTGGCTTTGTAAATACTCCAGTTGGCCATAAAATAGCCCCCGTCCTTAGTACCATCAGAAAAACCAAGCATGACGGTTTGTTTGTCACCACGAGAAGACAAATGTTTTCGGTATTGTTCGTTTTCGTAAAGGGTTTGCATTATTTTTTCACAAACTTTCAAATCAGGAATGGTCTCAAAAAGCGGGATGATATCTACAGTAGGTTGATCCCAATTACAAATTTTGTGCAAAGCAAATAATTCCAAGATATTGTCAATCGTCTGACAATTGCTGATTATGTATCGGTTACAGCCTCTTTCTCCATTGCGTTCTTGAATAATACGCATGGCGCGAATACTGCCTAATGTTTCTTTGGTTATGATGGTTTCAAAAATCTCTGCAGGTACGTCACCTTTGAGAGTTGTCAGGACATGGTGTCTGGAGGGGGTGTCCAATTCATCAAAGTTTGCTGGCAATCCCTCAACATAGTTTCTGATTTCAGGATGAGAAAAAATCTCATCAAACACTTGTTTGTGAATTCTAGAATCCTGACGGATGTCCAAACTTGCAAAATGAAAACCAAATATTTTTACTTTGTGTTTCAGATCCAATATCAAGGATTCGTATAGTCCATCTGTTTGGTTGACAATGATTTCGTGTATTTCGTCCAAAGCCTTTTCAAAGTAATCCATATTGAAATAATCGGGTTTGTCTTTGGAAAACAAAGTAGCATATAAATCACTTTCCAAAGCATCCAATCTTTCTTCCAATCCATTGAAAGTGAGACTCCGTTTCATCTTTCTTACCTCTCTGAAATAATTTCTGAGTATGGAAAACTTTAAACTTTCAGCGGTTTTAAGGGTTATTTCGGGAGTGACATAGGGATTTCCATCTCGGTCACCACCAGGCCAAAATCCAAAATCAAAAATGGAGTTGTCCAAAGCCGCCTTGTTGAAGATATGTCTTTTAATATAAGTATAAATGGTGCTTGCAGATTGATAAAACACATTTTCCAAATACCAGATCAAGCTGATGGCTTCATCATAGGGCGATGGTTTTGTTTTTTTGTAGAATTTGGTTTTACCCAGTTGGGTAAGTAATAACTTAACGGTTTCCAACTCTCCTGCGTCGATAGCTTTTGCCAAATCATTGATGATCCCCAATACACTTCCTGGATAAAATTGAGTGGGATGGGCAGTAAGTACAATTCTTACTTTAAAACGATTGAGGTAATCCTTTAGCTCGTCAACTTTCAGATCGTCTAAAGCATCTTCTTTGATGTGCCGAATGGTTCCCCTACCGTGCATGTTATTAACAAAACCAAAGGCAGCATCTTCTATGGCATCGAACAGAACAACCTGACGTTCAATGTATTGAATGAAACGAAAAAGTAAATCAATCTGTTCCTTTTCGTCGTATTCGGGAAGGTACCTATTGAAAAAACTAGAAGTGATTTCTCGTGGATCTAATTTCTGATCATAGCCGTTTCTACAATGATCTGCAAAAAGAGGAATGAGAACAGAGGTGTTTCTAATGGAATCAAAGGGAAGGGTAAGAAAAAGGCTGTTGTAAATTTGAAATTTAGAAAGAACATTTTCGTTAAATCTTTCGATTTTAGGTTTTCGAGCCATTAGATATTATAGGTATAAAGTGGATTTATAATTCATTAAATATTCTGTGCATTAATCGTTTTTTATCATTGATGCTTTCTTCGAGTGAAATCATCGTTTCTGTTCTGGAAACGCCCTCTATGTCATCAATCATAAAAATAATATCTTTAGCATGTTTGGTGTCATGCGCCCTCACTTTACAAAAAATATTAAACTTTCCTGTTGTGATGTGTGCTACAGTGACAAATGGAATATCGTTAAGACTTTTAATTACTTCATTAATAATTTTAGTTTTCTCTAAGAAAATACCAATGTAAGCGATAAAAGAATAACCCAACTTCACATAGTCAAGGTTTAAAGATGAACCTTTAATAATACCAGCTTCTTCCATTTTTTTTACCCTTACATGAACGGTCCCTGCTGAAATAAACAGACGCTTAGATATGTCTGTAAAAGGGACACGGGTGTTGTCTATAAGAATATCTAAAATTTGATGATCGACCTCATCTAATTTTACCTTATTCATAATTGTTAGTTTTTTGGCAAAATTAAGCAAAAAATTTAATAATTTTTAAAGAAATCAGACTCTTATTACAATTTTAATACTTAAAATGTGTTTTTTAGGAGATATCAATAGTTTTACCCTCCATAAATTCGACTTCAGAATCCTTTAAGATGTCCTCTGCATTTAAAACACGGTGACCCAAAAGCGCAATTTTTTCTGAAAAACTGTGGTAAACAGGTCTGAAAAACACACTTTCTCCCATTTTTTCTTCCTGATAAAGCACCGCTAGCTCTTGATTCTTGAAAAATCCGGACTCCGTTTTTATATTAACGTTCTTTATGATGATGTCCACATAGTCTTTTTCATTTTTTGGAATTTGATCGTATTCTTCGGTGGAATGATTCAAATAATCTCCGTCCTCGATGGCATTTAGGGCTGTAATGAGTGCATTGAGAATCATTTTTTTGGTGAAATCTCTATCGTAATCCAAAGCGTTGTGACCAGCTTCATACAAAAGCGTAGGCACGCCTAAGGAAGTAAAACAATCTCCGACACAATTGGGATTAAATGTATCGTCATAGCGGCCGATCTGATCTGGGATTTGTAGTCGTAGGTTTTTATGAATTAAAGCAATTAACTGCATGGCCTTTACACGGGCAGGAGTATAACTTCTTTGCTCATTGGCCGAGGGTGATAAAAAAGATAATGTGGCGGGTTTTCCGCGTTTTCCTGCAGCAAATATGCTGCGTTGACCATGAAGATTAAAACAAAAATCGGGAGAAAAGGAGTCAAAAACCTTTCGCAAAGCAATACTTTCTGGTTGGGATAAATCTAAAGCATCGCGGTTAAGATCGAGCTTATTAGCATTAAGACGGGTATAGGCCGATGATCCATCGGGGTTTAACTGAGGGATAATCATCAAGGATAAGCCTTCAAGTAGTCTAGTGCCATCAGGAGACCTTAAATGGGCAAATAAATCTAATAATGCACGCGTAGTAGTGGATTCATTTCCGTGCATTTGGGACCATAAGAGTACTTTTGCGGAACCATTTCCCAGTCGATGGGCATAGATGGGTTGATTCATAACCGAGTGCCCAATAATAGTCGTTGGTAATTGATAGGGCAAAGCTTTGAGCAAAAGATCCCATTTTTGGGAGGATAAATACCGATTTATTGAAACCATAGCATTAAATGTTTTACAAATGTAAACAAGTCAAAGTTTACAAGTTTATACAATCTAAATTTACAATCTTATACAAATTAGCACTTTCTGAGGGCGTAATTGTAAACAATTGTTTACATTATTAATTATTTTAATACTATATATATGTTTATCAATTAATTATGTTATAAATTTAAATAATAAGTTTAAAAATATGTTTTCAAAGAACCGCTATTTTATTTCCTTTAAATTTAATATATTCGTTAGAATATACACTTGTTTACAATGTTAAACACTGCCGAGATCGTTGAAAGAATCGAAGAAATCAGAAGGAATCATCAGCTTTCTGCAGCTGGTTTTGCTTCAAAAATAGGAGTTCAACGTTCTGCTATGTCTCACATTCTTTCTGGAAGAAATAAACCGAGTTTAGAATTTTTGATGAAAGTTTATGACGCTTTTGATGAAGTGGCATTGGACTGGCTTATTATAGGTACTTCCACTCCTACTCCTCCAGAAGACAAAGGTGATTTATTTACTCCTATAGAGGTAGAGTCCAATCAACCACAAATTACTGCCGAGGAATATCCCAACCCTCAAAAAATTGAAAATCAAAAACAATCTACTATTCCAACTGAAGAAAGTGCATCTCCTCGAGAAATCATTTATCTTTACAGCGATGGAAGTTTTGAAAGATTTTCGCCCAAAAAATAATTTTTTCCTATCAGTTTGCATAGGGTCATTACTTTTTTATTCATGCTACTCTGTTGAACGAAACTGTAAAGAATTTCATACCGGCTATTTCGAATTCAGTTCACTTATTAACGGTGAGATCAAAACTTCTTATTTCTCCCGAACAGAAGGTCTGGAAATTGAAACCTATGAAGGGAAAATCGACTCCGCTCGAATTCGTTGGGTCAATGACTGTGAATGTATTTTAACCAAACTTAACCCCAAGTCCAATCAGGATAAACGTCCGGTGCAAATTAAAATTCTTTCAACCGAAGGGAACTCCTACACGTTTGAATATTCTTTGGTGGGTGAATCGGATAATACACAGCGGGGTACAATCCAGAAAATCAAATAATTTATGGAATCTTTCTTTACTACGGAAATCATATCCGCATTGCTGACGCTTACTTTTTTGGAAATCGTTTTGGGGATTGACAATATTTTATTCGTATCCATCATCGCTGGAAAATTGTCTACCAAGGACCAAAAAAGAGCCACAGGTATTGGATTGGCCATGGCCATGATTCTCCGATTAATTTTGTTATTGGGTATTTCGGTATTGATGAGCTTACAATCTACATGGATTATATTGGACAATCGTTTTATACATGCCGATATTTCTGGTCAATCGATCATCCTATTTTTAGGAGGGCTTTTCTTATTGTACAAAAGTACCAAGGAGATTTACGAAAAAGTTGAATTGAAAGTAGATGAAAAAAATCAACCCCAAGGACAGTCATCACTCACCAAGGCAATTGTTCAAATTACCTTAATCAATCTTGTTTTTTCTCTGGACTCAATCTTGACCGCTATGGGAATGAGTAACGGACTTCCCTACGCAGGAATGGTCATGGGAATTGCCATTGTAATTTCGATTTTGATCATGATGCTGTTTGCTCACCCTGTGGGAAATTTTGTAAATCAACACCCTTCCCTTCAGGTTTTGGGACTTTCTTTTCTATTGTTGATTGGTTTTATGTTATTGGCAGAAGCGGCTCATTTGTCGCATGCCGAAATTTTGGGTCAAACAGTGGGCTCAATCCCCAAAGGATACCTTTATTTTGCCATTGCTTTTTCGTTGGGTGTAGAATTTATCAATATGAAAGTGAGGAGAAAACCCAAACAATCATAGATTCAGTTTGATTTGTGAATCCTCGTCATCGCCCTTGAGTTCCTCCTGATCGTTGACTTCAATTTCCTCAACCGATTTTTCATCCTCCTCCTCATAAGGCAGGGACTCCTTGAGTTCAATATTTTTCACTTTGTGTTGTGTCAACTGATTTCCCAACGCTTTAAAACCTTTAACAGCGATAAATTCCTCCGCATTGATTTCCAATGGAGGAATAGAATCTTTGTCTCGAGGCTTGGCAAAGTTGACAGTAATCAAAGGTCGCCAGTCGGTATTGAGGAAAATCAATTCTCCTCCTTCTTTGATGAATCGGTCTTCTTTTGACTCACTTTCAATAAGAAACCTTTTGATAAAGTAACGCTGTTTTTCAGTATCAAAATACACTGAGGTAATAGGCTTGTTGGGCTTCCACTTCTCAATACAAATCAATTTTTCGTCGAAGTGCAAGGTCATTTCAGGGATCACCACCTTTGCATCCCCATCTTTGTTGATCAATAATATTTTGTCTTCTCCTTTGAAAGCACCTAAAAGCTCGCCTCGTTCATCGGTATTGAGTCTTTTGATGGTTGGATCAAACCAAATTTTTCTTGGCTTAAGGGTAGATACACCCTTTTCTTTGAGTTCTACTCGGAGAATATTGTATTTGGTGACAGTATTCCCCCTTACCCCTCTGCCTTTGATTTGTAAATCGGCAAAATCCAAATCCCATTTTAGCTTCTTAACTTTTCCAGTGTTTCGCAAAAGAATGGTCACTACTTCAGCCTCGCCATTGGGATTGGCTGAAAAATACAAAACGTTAGAACCAGGACTGCCCTGAGTCATTTCGTATACTTTGTCACGGGTAATTCCTTTGACCGCAAATCTTTTGATAAAGGCACTTTTTTTGCCATCCTTGTAGATCATGTTATAGATGGTACGAGTATCATTTTTCTTAAAAATAGCCGCGTGGATGATATCTTTTCCCACAAATACCTTACTGTCCACCCTAACCACCTGCATTTTCCCTTCTCTGGTAAATACGATGATATCGTCAATGTCTGAACAGTCGCAAAGGTATTCGTCTTTTTTGAGGGAAGTTCCAATAAAACCTTCCTCTCGGTTAAGATATAGTTTCTGATTTCTAACCACCACCTTTCTCGCATCTACATCATCAAAAATTCTAATTTCAGATTTTCGTTCCCTTCCTTTGCCGTAGGTTTTGATGAGGTGTTTAAAGTAATTGATGGCATAGTCCACCAAATGCACCAAATGATTTTTCACTTCGGCAATCTCTCCTTCTAGGGCTTCTATTTTTTGTTGGGCCTTGTCAATATCGAATTTTGAAATACGTTTGATCCTAATTTCTGTCAATTTGACCAAGTCTTCTTCTACAATAGCTCTTTTTAGAATCGAAACATGAGGCTCAAGCCCTTTTCGAATGGCCTCTAGTACACCCTCCCAAGTGTTTTCTTCTTCAATGTCTCGGTAAATTCTATTTTCAATAAAAATCCTTTCCAGAGAAGCATGGTGCCATTGACTTTCAAGCTCTTCAAGCTGAACTTCCAACTCTTTTTTGAGTAACGAAAGGGTATGGTCTGTAGAAAGAGTAAGCATTTCGCTGACACCAATAAAATGAGGTTTATTGTCAATGATCACACATCCCAAAGGAGAAATTGAACTTTCGCAATCCGTAAAAGCATAAAGGGCATCGATGGTTTTATCGGGTGAAATTCCAGTTGGAAGATGAATAACAATTTCTACATTGGCAGCCGTATTATCTTCAATTTTTTTTACTTTAATTTTCCCTTTCTCATTGGCTTTTAAGATGTTATCAATTAATCCCGAAGTAGTAGTTCCATGTGGAATTTCATTGATGACCAATGTATTTTTGTCCAGCTGACTGATCTTTGCTCTGACCCTTACTTTCCCGCCTCTGTTTCCATCATTATAGGCTTGTATGTCTATGATGCCTCCAGTCTGAAAATCGGGATAAAGCTTAAATTTCTTTCCTTTAAGATGAAGTATACTGGCATTGAGAAGTTCCACAAAGTTATGAGGAAGAACTTTTGTAGAAAGACCTACGGCTATTCCTTCAGCACCCTGGGCCAAGAGTAAAGGGAATTTGACTGGTAAATCAACGGGTTCTTTTTTTCTACCATCATAAGAAAGCTGCCATTGGGTAACCTTAGGGCTGAAAACCACTTCGAGGGCAAACTTTGACAATCGTGCTTCAATATATCTTGAGGCTGCTGCCCTATCACCAGTAAGAATATTACCCCAGTTTCCTTGGGTATCGATCAATAATTCTTTTTGACCAATTTGCACCATAGCATCTGCAATACTGGCGTCTCCATGAGGATGGTATTGCATGGTATGTCCAACAATATTGGCCACTTTATTGTATCGACCATCGTCCAAATCCTTCATGGAATGGAGGATACGACGCTGGACGGGCTTGAGTCCATCGTATATTGAAGGGACTGCACGCTCCAAAATTACATATGAAGCATAGTCAAGGAACCAGTCCTTGTACATGCCCGTAACCTTGACGAGGGTATCCTCTTCATTGATATTGTCTGGTAATTTTTCGTGCTCTAAATCATCCATATATTAAAGCATTTCTTCGGCAACATCCAATTCAACCTTGAGATTATCGATGATAAACTTTTGACGATCTTGGGTATTTTTACCCATGTAAAATTGTAACAATTCCTCAGTCGTTGTCGTTTTGTCCATCATCACAGGATCCAAACGAATGTCTTCTCCAATGAAAAATTTAAATTCATCAGGGGAAATCTCTCCCAATCCTTTAAATCGAGTAATTTCTGGTTTGCCTTTAAGCGTATTGAGGGCTTTCTTTCGCTCCGTTTCACTATAACAGTAAAAAGTTTGTTTTTTATCCCTTACTCTAAAAAGAGGTGTTTGCAAAATGTATAAATGCCCCTCTTTGATCAATTCTGGGAAAAACTGCAAAAAGAAAGTAATCAACAACAGACGAATGTGCATTCCGTCCACATCGGCATCGGTAGCAATTACAATATTGTTATACCGCAAATCTTCCATTCCGTCCTCTATATTAAGTGCGGCTTGTAAAAGGTTAAACTCTTCGTTTTCGTAAACAATCTTTTTGGTCATCCCGAAGGTGTTGAGGGGTTTCCCTCTGAGACTGAATACAGCCTGTGTATTGACATCTCTGGATTTGGTAATGGAGCCACTGGCAGAGTCTCCCTCAGTAATAAAGATGGTAGATTCCAATCGACGATCCTTTTTGAGGTCTCCCAAATGAACCCTGCAATCTCTTAGTTTTTTGTTGTGAAGACTGGCTTTTTTGGCTCTTTCTTTTGCGAGTTTACGAATGCCTGAAAGTTCTTTGCGTTCTTTTTCAGCTTGTAAAATTTTGCGCCGAATGGCCTCTGTTGTTTCGGAATTTTTGTGTAAAAAATTATCGAGTTGGGTGCCTAAAAAATCATTAATATAGGCACGAACCGAGGGCATATTACCTCCCATTTCTGTCGATCCCAATTTGGTTTTTGTTTGAGATTCAAAAATGGGTTCCATGACCTTGATACTGATGGCTGATATGATAGACTTTCTTATGTCTGAGGCATCAAAATTTTTTCCAAAATGCTCTCTAATGGTTTTAACCAAAGCCTCCCTGAAAGCGGCTTGATGGGTTCCCCCTTGGGTGGTGTTTTGTCCATTTACGAAAGAGTGATATTCCTCACTGTACTGTGATCGGCTATGGGTGATGGCCACCTCAATGTCCTCCCCCTTGAGATGAATGATGGGATACAAAAGGTCCGAGGCATTGGTTTGATCCTCCAACAAGTCTTTGAGTCCATTTTCGGAAAAGAATTTCACCCCATTAAGGTCAATGGTCAAACCAGGATTGAGATAAACGTAGTTTTTGAGCATCCGCTCTACGTATTCCAAGCGGTATTTATAATTTTTAAAAATACTTGAATCGGGTTCAAACACTACTTGTGTCCCCCTTCTTTTGGAACTAGAAGCAACAGGATCTTCTTGGATGAGATTTCCGCATTCAAAAACAGCATTGGTCGTCTGATTGTCTCTAATCGAAACGACCTTAAACATCGAAGACAATGCGTTGACAGCCTTGGTTCCCACACCATTCAATCCCACAGATTTTTTAAATGCTCTAGAATCGTATTTTCCCCCTGTGTTCATTTTGGAAACCACATCCACCACTTTTCCCAAAGGAATTCCTCGGCCATAGTCTCTTACACTGACGATACTGTCTTTGATGACAATTTCAATGGTTTTACCAGCACCCATTACAAATTCATCAATACAGTTGTCCAGTACTTCCTTAAGGAGGATGTAAATACCATCATCTGGGGAGGAACCATCTCCTAATTTTCCAATATACATCCCAGGTCGCATGCGGATATGCTCCTTCCAATCGAGGGAACGAATGTTCTCTTCAGTGTATTGAATTTGCTTGGCCATAAAGTCACAGCTAATTTATAATTTGAGGGCCAATTTTTCAGTTCAAAGAAGTCAAAGAAATTAACAAAATACAATCTTCGATTGTTGAGAAGTTTCAATATCCTCTTATGATCATTGCGTTTACAAAAAGATTTATTTTTAGATTGCCAATTGAAAATAGCACATTTAAAAAATGTTATTTTTTATTAATTCTAAAAAAATCTAATTGATGAAAGCAGCAGTCAACTCTAAAAAAATTAAGGGAAATTTTATTCATATGGTTTTTTTCTGGTTAAAAAACCCTGAAAATCAAAATGATAGAATGAGTTTTGAAAAAGCCTTAAATAAGTTTATCAGTTCCAATCCTCAAGTAGTCTGTTCTCATATAGGCCAGCCAGCCGCTACAGATCGACCTGTAATCGACAATTCTTATACCTATAGTTTGGTGGTTACCTTTCCAGATATAGAAACACACGATGCCTATCAAGTGGATCCCACCCATCTGTTGTTTATCGAACAAGGTAAAGCACTTTGGGAAAAGGTGGTGATCTATGATTCTGTAACGAACTAAGGCCCTTCTTAGGTCTTTTTTATACTGGAAAGCGTTGTATTAAAAATTTATATATTTACGAATCAATAGACCCCAAATCTATACTACTACCATGACCCCTTGTGTTGTTTTATTGTATTTTTTGAGGTATAGGGATATAAATACCATTGTGTTTAGCCAACCATAATGGGAAGCTAAACAATATAAAAAGCGTGAATAAAAGGAATATAAACGCTATATAGTGTTTATCTACTAGTTGGGCATAATTTAAACGAACAGAAATCATATGGCAACACCAGAACAATTTGAGGCTACTCTTTCTCAAGTAAATGAACGACTTGAAAAAATGTTGTCTTACTCAATAGAGGAATTAACACGTGAAGAAGAATTAGGGACACAATTTAGTTTCAAGGAAATTGAAGATTATTTCGTTAAAACAATTGACTTATTCAAAAGAGTAAAAGAAGTAAATCTTCGTGAGGTTCCATATAATTTATTAAACGCATTTAATGGACAAATCAATAATGCAATAACCTATTTTGACCAAGCAAAGACATTTAACGCAACTGCCAATAATGCTGTAAATACAAGGAATTCTTTAATAACAAATATTCAGAATAGTTACGATAATTATCACACTCACTCAATTCCTGTTTTATCAGTTGGTCTTTTAAACAGTAATGATTTATCGTTGGAGAGGTCCAAAATGAATCAATTTATTGCGGACTTGGAAACGGAACGAGCTAAATCCAAAGAAGAGAGTGAAAAAAAACTGAAAGAGCTGAATGATATTATTGAAAATGCAAAAAGTTTTGCCACAAAAGCAGGTGTATCAAAGCATTCTTCTGTTTTTAAATCGGAATCTGAATATCACGAGAATGAAGCTAAAAAATGGTTGGGTTATACGAGAAATATACTGATTGCAATTGCTTTAGTTGCGATAGGACTCGCATTTCTTGGACTTTACTTTAAAGAAAACTCTGAAATTGTTCAATTCACGATTACCAAAATTGTTATACTTACTGCATTATTTTATGGACTTTCGATAACCAATAGAAACTATAAAGCACATAAACATAATTCAATTATGAATAAGCATAGACAGAATGCATTAAGCACCTTTGAAACTTTCTCGAATGCGGCAAGTGCAGACGACCAAACAAAAAATGCAATTTTATTGGAAACAACGCATTCTATTTTTGCAAATCAACAAACAGGATATTTAAAAGCAGATGGTGAAGCGGAATCTAATAACAAGATTATTGAAATCATTAAAAGTGCCACAACAAAAGATGAATAAAAAACTATGCCCAACAATGGCTATAAGTAATTGCTTGTTCTCGCCTACTTCTGAAAATCCTCGCGGATTTTCAGTTTGGTGCGTACTTGCAAAGTTAAGTGCTAAACCACGCAACTACTCATAGCCGAGACCGTTACACATTAAACCTAAAATGCATCACATCACCGTCTTTTAGGATATATTCCTTCCCTTCCACCCTCATTTTTCCTGCTTCTTTGACTTTTTGTTCGCTTCCCAATTCGCTGTAATCCTTGTAGGAAATAACCTCGGCACGGATAAAACCTTTTTCAAAATCGGTATGGATGACGCCTGCGGCCTGAGGAGCGGTGGCTCCTTTGGGAATGGTCCAAGCTCTAACCTCTTTTTCCCCTGCGGTAAAATAGGTTTGTAGAGAGAGTAATTGATAGGCTGACCGAATCAGTTTGGCAGAACCGGGTTCAGAAAGTCCCAAATCCTCAAGGAACATTTGCCTTTCATCATAGGAATCCAACTCATTGATATCGGCCTCAATACTGACCGCCAAGATCAATACCTCTGCGTTTTCTTGCGCTACTGCCTCTTTGATCTGATCGACGAAATCGTTACCCTTGACCGCCGCATCCTCACTGACATTACAAACATACATTACTGGCTTGTCGGTGATCAATTGGAGGTCGTTGACATAATTTACACGATCGTCTTCTGAAAAATCAACAGACCTGACATTTTTTGCGGCTTCAAGTGCCTTAATAATCTGCTCCAATACTTCTAATTCCTTTTGCGCCTCTTTGTTACCCGTCTTAGCCGCTCTCAGAATTTTGTCCCTCCTTTTTTCAGTACTTTCTAAATCTTTTAACTGTAGCTCTATGTCGATCGTTTCTTTGTCCCTTAGAGGGTTTACCGATCCATCGACATGTACGATATTGTCGTCCTCAAAACACCTCAAAACATGAAGGATGGCATCTGTTTCTCTGATATTCCCTAAAAATTGATTGCCCAATCCTTCCCCTTTACTGGCTCCTTTTACCAAACCGGCAATATCCACGATTTCGACAGTTGCAGGGATAACCTTCTCTGGATTGACCAAATCGGCCAAATAATCCAAACGCTTGTCAGGAACATTTACCACACCTATATTGGGTTCTATGGTACAAAAAGGAAAATTAGCACTTTGTGCCTTGGCGTTGGAAAGACAATTAAACAAGGTGGATTTGCCCACATTGGGCAAGCCTACAATTCCAGCTTTCATAAAAAAAAAGATTAATTTTCGTGCATAAAGCGCTGTTTACTCAACAACACTTCTTCGGTTTCTACATTATCATCATCGGGCACACAACAATCAACAGGACAAACTGCAGCACACTGAGGCTCATCGTGAAATCCTTTACATTCAGTGCATTTATCAGGCACAATATAATAGAACTCATCGGATACTGGAATTTGGGCTTCTTCAGCATTCACTGCTTTTCCATTAGGCAGAACAACATCTCCCTTTAAATCGGTTCCATCCTCGTATCGCCAGTCATCAGCACCCTCATAAATTGCTGTATTAGGGCATTCGGGTTCGCAAGCGCCACAATTGATACATTCGTCAGTGATGATGATGGCCATAATGAATATGTTTAATTAAATTTGACTACAAAAGTAAGACCTATAAACATTCTTTACAAATAATGAGTGGACTGAAAAACAGAATTAAGGCTTTAGAAAAATTGGGGTACTATTTAAGCAATATTTCTAAAGAAGATTCTCAATACGACCCTTTTTTCGATGCGATTGACCGCGCCCAGTTGCAAAATCCTTGGTTTGAAAAAAAAGCCTGTATTCTGGCCATTCAGTCTTGGGGCGCTGCTCTTCAGCCCGAAAATATAGCCCGATGGGAAAGTGAATACCAACTGAAGGAAAATAATGACCCCAAAACCATTGCCGTCATCATGGCAGGAAATATTCCGCTGGTAGGGTTTCACGATCTTGTTTCGATATGGATTTCTGGAAATAAAGCTTTGGTCAAATGTGCCTCCAAAGACAGTATATTGATCCCTTTTATCGTGGATTTTGACCCTTTATTCCAATCCCTCACTTCATTTACCGATAAGAAATTGGAAGGGTTTGACGCTGTAATTGCAACAGGAAGTAACAATGCAGCACGCTATTTTGATTATTATTTTTCAAAATATCCACACATCATCAGGAAAAACAAAAACGGTATTGCGGTGCTTAACGGCGCTGAAACCCAAGATGATATGAAAAATCTAGGAAAAGATATGCTGCAATACTTCGGTCTGGGATGTCGCAATGTTTCCAAGCTTTATTTACCCAAAGGTTTTGACCTCAATATGGTTTTTGGAGGTTTGTTTCCCTTCGCCAATATCATACAAATGAATAAGTACGCCAACAATTATGACTACAATAAAGCGGTCTATTTAATGAGCGAATTTGAATTTGTCGAAAATGGGTTTTTTATGCTCAGAGAAGAACACACCATCTCCTCTCCTATTGCCACGGGTCACTACGAATTTTATGACGCACTCGATCCTCTGAAAAGCCACTTGCAAGAACAGCAAGAAAAGATACAGTGTGTCGTTTCAAATGCCGACATTGAGGGAGCTATTCCTTTTGGTGAGGCTCAAAATCCACAACTTTGGGATTATGCCGACGGGGTGGACACATTGGAATTTATCAAAAGCTTGTAATCCTTTCTGTTTTTACGTTTACGATATTGTTAAAAAAATTGATAAAAATTAATCTTTATTCAATTGCTAATTGAACTGATCTTTTGATATTTGCACTTTGAAAATTGATATGAAAAAACACAATTTCAGTGCAGGCCCCGCCATTCTTCCTCAAGAAGTAATTCAAGGAGCCGCCAAAGCAGTTTTAGAACTGGACAATATCGGTTTGTCACTGATAGAAATTTCCCACAGAAGCAGCGAATTTAAGGCCATTATGGAAGAAGCTTGTGCCCTCTCCCTCCAACTTTTAGGTTTGGAAGGCAAAGGTTACAAGGCCATGTTTTTACAGGGAGGTGCCAGTATGCAGTTTTTAATGACAGCCTTCAATTTGTTAGAAAACAAAGCGGGCTATGTCAATTCTGGTACCTGGTCTACAAAAGCCATAAAAGAAGCAAAAATCCTCGGAGAAGTAATTGAATTGGCCTCTTCTAAAGACCAAAATTTTAACTATATCCCCAAAGGATTTGAGATTCCCGACGATTTGGATTATCTCCACCTCACTACCAATAATACCATTTTTGGAACCCAATACAAAACACTTCCCGAAACCGAAGTCCCTTTGGTGGCAGATATGAGTTCTGATATTTTTTCAAGATCCTTTGATTATTCAAAATTTGATCTGTTTTATGCAGGAGCGCAAAAAAATATGGGGCCCTCTGGTGTTACATTGGTTGTCATCAAAGAATCCTCCTTCAACAAAGTGAGTCGGATTATTCCTTCCATGTTAAACTATGAAGTACAGGCCAATGCTGGAAGCATGTTCAATACCCCTCCTGTATTTCCAGTATACACAGTCTTGTTAAACCTTCGTTGGATTGCCAATCAAGGTGGTTTGGAAGGTGTAGGTTTACAAAATGAAAAGAAAGCAGCCTTAATTTATAATGAAATCGACCGAAATCCTCTCTTTGAAGGTTTCGCACATGCCGATGATCGCAGTCATATGAATGCCACTTTCAACCTAAAAGATGATCAACACGCTGAAATTTTTGATCCAATTTGGAATGAAGCTAACATCAGCGGACTAAAAGGGCACCGCTCTGTTGGAGGTTATCGAGCTTCCATCTATAATGCATTGCCCATCGAAAGTGTTCAAGTTTTGGTAGACTGCATGCAAGAATTTGAAAGAAAAGCTTAATCAATAAATCTAGAATGAAAATATTAGCAAACGACGGAGTTTCTCAATCCGGCATTGACGTTTTAACCGAAGGTGGTTTTGAAGTCATCACTACCAATGTCGCTCAAGAACAATTGATCAACTATATCAATGAGAATAAAATTACAGTCCTCTTGGTAAGGAGTGCCACCACTGCAAGGAAGGATTTGATCGACTCCTGCCCGAGTTTAAAAATCATTGGTCGTGGTGGGGTAGGAATGGATAATATCGATGTGGAATATGCACGTGAAAAGGGATTGAGTGTGATCAATACCCCTGCTGCATCCTCTTCCTCTGTTGCCGAGTTGGTTTTTGCCCATCTTTTTGGCGGTGTTAGGTTTCTTTACGATTCCAATCGTAATATGCCTCTTGAAGGAGAATCAAACTTTAAAGACTTAAAAAAGGCCTATGCTAAAGGAATTGAACTGAGAGGTAAAACCATCGGAATCATTGGATTTGGTAGAATTGGACAAGAAGTGGCCAAAATAGGCTTAGGTTTGGGCATGAATGTTGTCGCAGCTGACAAGTATATGGATTCTGCCGAAATTGAAGTTTCTTTATTTAATGGAGCCTCACTAAAAGTATCGATTGAAACCATTTCAATGGAAAGTGTTTTAGAGCAATCTGACTTTATCAGTTTACACGTTCCCGCACAAAAGGACTATGTGATTGGTTCTAAAGAGTTTGGCATGATGAAAGATGGTTCTGCCATCATCAATGCTGCACGAGGGGGAGTCATAGATGAAGTTGCCTTGGTAAGTGCTTTGGACAGTAACAAATTGGCTTTTGCCTGTTTGGATACTTTTGAAAACGAACCCAAGCCTGAGGTCAAATTACTGATGCATCCCAAAATATCGCTGACGCCACACATTGGAGCCGCTACACTAGAAGCACAAGACCGAATTGGTGAGGAGTTAGGACAGCAGATTATCTCAATCCTAGGTTAAGTCTCGATGATCAGGTACCTCAAAAAAAAATGGGGAATTACCTCCAACGCTCAATTGGCTGTAATCTTTATCGTTTTTGCCATCACAGGATCTGCCAGTGCAAAGTTGGCAGCACCATTGCTAGAGTTTTTGGGTGTTCAACCCTCAGACTTTATTGAGGTTCCGTTGGGGAAGGTTTTTTATACCCTTTTGAGGATATTGATCATTTTTCCCATCTATCAACTGCTACTTATTATTGTGGCAACCCTCTTTTTTCAATTCAAATTCTTTTGGGAATTTGAGAAGAAAATCCTCAAGCGAATGGGATTAAAGTTTCTCTTTGAGAAAAATAACAAAAATTAGATCTATCCTGAAGTAATCAATTTTAGAAACTCATTACGAGTATCAGTATCTTTAAATGCTCCCCTAAAACCTGAGGTAGTCGTTGTAGAATTTTGTTTTTGAACCCCTCTCATCATCATACACATGTGAGATGCCTCAATCACTACACCCACTCCAATTGGTTCCAAAGTTTCGTTAATACAGTCGAGTATTTGTTCAGTCAACCGCTCTTGAACTTGTAACCTTCTTGAAAAAACATCCACAACCCTAGGTATTTTACTCAAACCAACAATTTTTCCGTTGGGAATGTATGCAATGTGTGCTTTTCCAAAAAAGGGTAACATATGATGTTCGCAAAGGGAATACAACTCTATGTCTTTAACAATGACCATTTCATTGTAATCTTCATTAAACATAGCACTTTGTAAAATTTGCTTTGGATCCTTTTCGTATCCCCCCGTAAGAAATTTCATTGCTTTTGCAGCACGTAAAGGAGTTTTCTCTAATCCTTCTCTACCGGTGTCTTCTCCCAATAGTTCGATGATTTTTGAGAAATTAACTTTTATCTCTTCTGTAATGGGGAAAGTATTGATATTGAAATCATCCTTCATTCTGATATGGTGTATTGATTAAAATAAGATTTTAATTTTTTTATTTTAGGAGTGATCACAAATTGACAATAAGGTTGTTCTGTATTCTGATTGTAATAATTGTGGTGTTCTATCTCAGCCGCATAGAATGGATATGCCGTACTAATTTCGGTCACAATTGGGTTTTCAAAGACAGCTTCTTTATCCAGACGATTAATACAATCTTCAATTTGCTTTTTTTCATCTAGATCATTGTAAAAAATAGCAGAGCGATACTGAGATCCTACATCATTTCCTTGTCTATTGAGGGTGGTAGGATCATGTGTTAAAAAAAATATTTCGAGTAACTCACCATAAGAAATTATATCCTGTTCGTATAAAACCTTAATGGTTTCTGTATGTCCAGTATTTCCATTACATACCTCTCTGTAAGCGGGGTTTTTAATATGACCTCCCATATAACCTGGAACGACTTCTATTACGCCTCTAATTCTCTGAAAAATGGATTCTGTACACCAAAAGCAACCCCCAGCAAAATATGCTTGTTTGATCAATTTTTTAAGTTTTGTTTATCAAATATACAAATTTATTGAACAAAATAAATTTGAATAAAAACAAAAATAAATATCAGGTGCAGAATAAATGAATTTTGTATTTAAAAAACTAATTTTAAAGTATGAAAAAAGGCATCGTTTGCAATGACATTTTTAAGAGTTACGGTGATTTACCAGTGCTTAAAGGAATTGATTTAGAAATAGAATCTGGAGAAATTGTTGCCATAGTAGGGCCTTCCGGAGCCGGAAAAACTACCCTATTACAAATATTAGGGACGCTCGATAATGCCGATGCCAATGAAAAAACTAACATTGAAATCGAAGGGGTTAAATTGCAAAAAATGAAACCAGCTCGTATGGCAGCATTTAGAAATGAGCATCTGGGTTTTATCTTTCAGTTTCATGAGTTGTTACCAGAGTTTACAGCCCTTGAAAATGTATGCATGCCAGGTTGGATCGCAAACAACAATACCCAAACACTAAAAGAAAAAGCGGCAGGCTTACTGAGCCAAATGGGGCTGTCGGATCGTATCCATCATAAACCTCAAGAATTGTCTGGTGGCGAACAACAACGGGTTGCTGTAGCCCGAGCTTTGATCAATGACCCAAAAATTATTTTTGCCGATGAACCCAGTGGGAATCTTGACTCTCAGAATGCTACCTCATTACATGAAGTTTTTTTCAAACTCAGGGATCAAACGGGGTGTACTTTTGTCATTGTTACCCACAATGATACCCTGGCAGAAATGGCCGATCGCAAGATTCTACTAAAAGACGGCAAGATCATTTCATGAACCTAAAAGAACTACAATCTTTTCTGGATTTTAAGGCCCAACAATACGAATCTATTGACTTTATCACTCACGACCCCATTCAGATTCCTCACCAGTTTTCAAAAAAAGAGGACATAGAAATTGCTGCTTTTCTCAGTGCTTCCATAGCATGGGGAAACCGTGTAAGTATTCTAAAAAGTGCCCAAAAGATGATGGATATTATGGACAACTCACCCTATGATTTTGTTCTCAATCATCAACAAAAGGACTTTAAAAATTTTAAAGGCTTTGTTCATCGGACATTCAACGAACAGGATTTAAAGTATTTTGTAGGAGCATTGGAAAACATCTATAAAAACCACGGAGGACTCGATAAGCTTTTCTCTTCAGACAAGATCAGCCTACAAGAACGCATTCACCAATTCAAAAACACTTTTTTTGAACTCGATCACCCCCCCAGAACGCGAAAACACGTGTCTGACCCTTTAAAGGGATCCGCTGCAAAGAGAATCAATATGTTTTTGAGATGGATGGTTAGATCTGGTGAAAAAGGAGTTGATTTCGGAATTTGGAAAAATATATCCAGTTCCGAATTATCTATTCCCTTGGACGTACACACTGGAAATGTAGCCCGAAAACTGGGACTTCTAAAAAGGAAACAAAACGATGCTAAGACCCTATTAGAATTGGATACTAAACTCAGAAAATTTGATCCAAATGACCCAGTAAAATACGACTTTGCACTCTTTGGATTGGGGGCATTTGAAAAATTCTAAAATATTATAATTACTGTATCAGAGGTTTTTTACGCTTGATTTTATACTTTTGTAGAACAGCGATGTCTTAATGAAGATACTTCTAAAAAATGCTACAATACTAAATTACCAAAGCCCCTACAATTCCACCAATCAAGACATTCTCATTTCTCAGGGCCTTATCTCCAAAATAGCGGAGAATATCGAAGCAGACAAAGAAACCGAAGTATATACCTTTGAAAATCTACATGTTTCCTGTGGGTGGTTTGACAGTGGTGTATCATTTGGAGAGCCCGGTTTCGAAGAAAGAGAAACACTTTCCAACGGTCTGGAGGTCGCGGCAAGATCTGGTTTTACTAAAATATTGCTGAATTCCAATACGGATCCCATTCCAGATTCTAAATCCATTATTGGGCATTTGATCAAAATGAGCAGGGGATTGACCACAACATTATATCCCATAGGAGCACTAACGGTTGAATCCAAAGGAAATCAAATGGCCTCACTCTACGATATGATCAGTGGGGGAGCGATTGCTTTTGGTGACTTCAAGCGCCCTATTCAAAAAGCCAACTTACTCAAAATAGCACTGCAATACTGTCAAAGTTTTGAAGGAATGGTCATCTCACACCCTATTAACAATGAGTTGGCCGGCAAAGGGGTCATGCATGAGGGCATCACCAGCACCCGAATTGGTTTGAAAGGTATTCCCTCTATGGCCGAATCGGTTCAGATTGCTAGAGATCTTGAAATTTTAAAATATTCTGGAGGTAAACTCCATATACCCAACATCAGTACTGAAGCAGGCTTAGATTTGATCAGAAAAGCAAAAAAGCAAGGACTCAAAGTCAGTTGTAGTGTTGGGCTGCCACATTTGATTTTTGATGATACTAAATTGGAAAGTTTTGATCCAAATTTCAAAGTATTCCCTCCCATTCGATCCAAAGCAGACCAACAGGCTCTGCGGTCAGGATTATTGGAAGGCACTATTGACATGATCAGTAGTATGCACGAACCCATGAATATTGAATTCAAAAAATTGGAGTTTGAAAACGCAGCAGCCGGGAGTCTGGGACTGGAAAGTTGCTTTGGTATTCTCAATAAAGTTTTTCCACTGGACAAGGTCTTGAGTTTTCTAACCCGTGGAGTGAAGTGTTTTAGTATTCCTTCTCCTACCATTGCCATTGGAGCAACTGCAGATTTAACACTTTTTAATCCCGAAATATCCTATCGTTACAGTGTTGATGATTTAAAATCGACCTCAAAGAACAGTCCTTACCTCGGATTAGAATTACAAGGGAAAGTTTTGGGCAGTTTTAACAATGGAATCCTTACACTTAACGACTAAGGGTTATGCTGTCCTATAAAATTAGAAAAGCAACCACTGCTAAGCTTTCTCACCCCTGTATCGTCCTTTTACACGGCTATGGAAGCAATGCCGAAGATCTTTTCTCTTTTGCCAACTATTTACCGCAACAACTTACTGTTATTTCTCTCGAAGCTCCCTTAAATACTCCATTTGGAGGAAAAGCTTGGTACTCGATTCATTTCGATGCGGCACAAGACAAATGGTCTGACATTGAGGAGGCAAAAAAGTCCTTAGAGGCCATCACTCAGCAATTGGAATATTTTATTGAAGAATATGATTTAAACCCCAAAGACATTAGTCTAATGGGCTTTAGCCAAGGAGCCATATTGAGTTGGTCACTTTTGTTGGATCATCCCAAGCGATTCAGAAGAGCAATTTGTATGAGTGGTTACATTAACACCCAACTTTTGGAAAAACCTTTAGATGAATATCAAAATGTCTTGGCCTACGCCTCACATGGCACCAATGACCCAACTGTTCCATACCAATGGGCAGAATCAGGTATTACTAAACTGAAGATAAACAACCCAGAAATAGTGTTCAACACCTATCCCGATGGGCACAATGTATCCCCAGAAAACTTTAAAGATTTACTGGAATGGATATCAAAAACTAATCTGGATTAGGGTATAGAAAATGTTCTTTTAATTCAAATGTGAGGCCTCCGTTTTTGTCAATTTGATAAGTTAAAAATATTTCTCCCCAATGGGTTCCATCAGAAAAATCTGCTATGATCCATCGATGATTGAGAATTTTTACTTTGTTAATCAAAAAAGTACGATCCATTGCAGCATAGGGGATTAAATCGTTCTTTTCTCTTAATAAATTTGTTTCATAAAGCTGATCCTTGACATAGCTGGATATGTTTTCAAGACTTAAGTTTTCAAAATACCGCAAGGCATACTCATTGCCTTCCAATTCAAAATCGTTTTGTTCGTCGATGCGATCCTGAAGTTGAAAAATTGAATCCTTTAGATTTTCATTTCTAACTTTGGTTTCGCTCCATTTAGCCTGTAAGTCATCAAATATCTTTTTGGAGTTAACCAATTGAAAAATGAGGATCAAAGCAGTAAATACAAACAGATAGAGAATAATATTTTTTTTCATTGATGTCAATTTGAGTGAATTTCAAGCTTATCGTAGGCCAAATATACGTTATCAGGGAGTTGTTTAGAGCATTCGTCATGAAAACCCAGTAAATGGCTAATATGGGTAAAATATGCCCGTTTGGGTTTGAGAAGAGCGACCATTTCTAGTGCCTCCTCCAAATTTAAATGGGTGGGGTGAGGTTCTATTCTGAGTGCATTCAATACCAAAACATCACAATCTTTTAATTTTTTCAATTGATCATTATCAATTGATTTAACATCTGTCAAATAGGCAAAATCATCTATCCTAAAACCCATGACAGGAAGTTGATTGTGCATTACCTCAATGGGAATCACTTTCTTTCCCTCTAGGGCAAAGACAGTATTTTTTTGAATGGTGTGAATGTCCACAGCTGGGGTACCGGGATATTTATTATCCGTTTGAAAAATATACGAAAAACGACGTGAAAGATTGTTCACCACCCTATCGGTAGCGTAGAGGGGTATATTGCCCTGTTTAAAAAAAAAAGGTCTTATATCGTCGATACCAGAGGTGTGATCTGCGTGTTCATGGGTAAACAATATACCATCCAAATGCTTGCAACCTACCCTCAGCATCTGTTGGCGAAAATCGGGACCACAATCGATTACATAGTTTTTGTTTGCCCATTGGATCAAAACGGAGGATCTCAATCTCTTGTCCTTTGGATTATCACTCAAACAAACCGGATGTTGACTTCCTATTACGGGAATTCCTTGGGAAGTACCTGTGCCGAGAAATGTTATTTTGATCATATGTCGAATTCAAAAGTAAATATTTAGGGAGATATAAAACAAACTTTGTAATTTTATATCATAAACTATAATATGCCAATTATTCTTCCAGGAGATAAAGAGTTTGAGAAGCGACCTTCCATCGAACGAAAAGCTTTAAAAATAAATTTGAATGACCGTATTTACGGAACTTTCGCTGAAATTGGTGCGGGTCAGGAGGTAGCTCGTCATTTTTTCAGGGTCGGAGGTGCTTCTGGGACAATTGCCAAAACGATCAGTGCCTACGACAAAAATTTTAGTGATACCATTTACGGTGAAGAAGATGACGGGAGATATGTTACCGAAACTCGACTCCATAAAATGCTGGAAAGGGAAATCATGCTTCTTGAAACTAGAATTCCAAGAGCCAATCATCCCGATAAAATGTTTTTTGCTTTCGCCAACACCGTTGCGACTATAGATTTTGCCAAAAAATACAAAGGGCATGGATGGATGGGTATTCGCTATCAAATTGCTCCAGAGCAGCCTTTTAATGAAATTTTAATTCACCTTCGATTTCACCAAACCGAGGCCAGACTCCAACAGGAGGCCGTCGGGATTATGGGTGTCAATTTGATCTATGGTGCTTTTTACAATCACGATGAACCCGAAAAAATCATCAAACACCTCTATGACCACATTGACAAAACAGCCATCGAGATTGATACCATCAATTTTTCAGGCCCTGTTTTTGAAGGAGTCGACAACCGTATTTTAAGTCTGTTTCTCCTCAAAAATGACATGACCGATGCTGTAATGTTCAATCCTAAGGGAAACAACATACTTCCTGCGCGGGTACTTTACAAAAAAAACATCTTGGTACTGAGGGGAAGTTTTAGACCTGTTACCAAAGTCAATATTGACATGTTTAAAAAATCTTATGACATATTCATAAAGGAACAGAATGTTGACGAAAACAAAACCGAGGTGATTTTTGAAATTACCCTTTCCAATCTCACCTCGCAGGGTGAGATCGATGAATCTGACTTTATGGATCGAGCCAAGCTATTGTGTTCCTTGGGACATACAGTAATGATTTCAGATTTTAAAGAATACTACAAAATGGTGGACTACCTCTCAGAATACACCAAAGAGCAAATAGGTTTGACTATGGGGGTCAGTAACTTTGTTGAAATTTTCGATGAACAATACTACAAAGATGTAAAAGGGGGGATATTAGAGGCTTTTGGGAAAATGTTCCACAACAACCTCAAGGTTTATCTTTATCCGATGAAACATGCCGAATCTGGTGAAATCATTAACTCTAATAACCTCAAGCTACACCCCCGTATGAAGGATTTTTACAAATTCTTCAAGTACAATGGTAAGGTGGTTGATATTTTTGACTATGAAAGTGAATATCTCTCTATATTTTCAAGGGAAATACTCTCCGATATCAAATCAGATAAAGGCGACTGGAAAGACAAACTCCCTGAAGGAATTGCGGAGATGATTATGAAAAATAAAATGTTTGGCTTTAAAGGAAAAAAGGTGAAAGTCTAAATACTTTCCAATATTTGTGCTGCGTGATCTTTCGTTTTCACTTTACTGATTACCTTCTCAACAATCCCTTTCTCGTCAATCAAAAAAGTGGTTCTGTGAATCCCGTCATATTCTTTTCCCATGAACTTTTTAAGCCCCCAAACACCAAAGGCATTGATTACCGATTTGTCCTCATCTGCCAGTAAAGGAAAAGGCAATTCATACTTGTCCGCAAAATTTTTCTGCTTTTTTGGATTGTCAGCACTAACCCCAAACAATTGGAAGCCTTTGTCTTGTAGAACTTTATAATGATCTCTTAGGTTACAAGCCTCAGCCGTACATCCGGGTGTGTTGGCCTTTGGATAAAAAAATACGATGCTTTTTTTTCCTGCCATGTCAGTAGAGCTAACAATATTTTCATCTTGATCGACGGAAGTAAATGGAGGAATAGCGTCTCCGGGTTGTAGTGTATTCATATTAATTTTTTATTTTAATCGAAATAACGAAAAATCTAAATGACTAAAAAGGAAAAGGTTTTGTTTGTCTTGGAGGAGTTGGATAAATTATATCCAGAAATCCCCATCCCGCTTGACCATAAAGACCCCTATACCCTATTGATTGCAGTATTACTGTCTGCTCAAAGCACAGACGTTAGGGTCAACCAAATCACACCAATTTTATTTAACAAAGCAGATACTCCACAGCAAATGATCAAGCTGAGCGTTGATCAAATCAGAGACATCATCAAACCCGTAGGACTCTCTCCTATGAAATCTAAGGGCATTCATGGATTGTCCCACATACTGATAAATGAACACCAAGGTAAAGTTCCCAAAAGTTTTGAAGCTTTAGAAGCGCTACCTGCAGTAGGGCACAAAACGGCGAGTGTGGTAATGTCCCAGGCCTTTGGCGTTCCTGCTTTTCCCGTTGATACTCACATACACAGGTTGATGTATAGATGGGGCTTTTCCAACGGTAAAAATGTCGTTCAGACCGAACGTGATGCCAAACGTCTTTTTCCAAAAAACAAATGGAATGAATTACACCTTCAAATGATCTGGTATGGGAGAGAATACTGTCCAGCAAGAGGTTGGAATATCCATAAGGACATCATCACAACTGCTATTGGACGGAAATCCGTCATCAATAAGCAGATAAAAAAATAGAATCAGTTGTTTCTCACCGAATCTTCGACCAAGCTTTTATTTTGCTCGTAATACTTTGAAAAAGCCATTATACGTCGGATGACGATTGGTCTAGGTTCGTTTTCAGTATTTTTTTTCTTAGAGTAATGTTGTTGCATACATTGGCATTTACTCTAAAAACGAAAAAATAAACTAAAAATTGCCTAGTGGGTCAGAAGTATTTGATTGTCCTCAATCATCTTTCTGAGGTTGATGATGGCATATCTCATCCTGCCCAAAGCAGTATTGATACTTACACCCGTAATTTCCGCAATTTCTTTAAAACTCATATCTCTATAGAGCCTCATATTTAAAACCTCTTTTTGATCATCCGGAAGCTCAGTAATCAGGTTATGCAAGTCATTAACAACCTGATCTTTAATCAAATTATTTTCTGCATTTGGAGAATTGTCCGTAATGAATTGAAAAACATCGTAGTCATCACTGGCTTCAAATTTGGGCATACGATTGGATTTTCTGAAATGATCAATAACTAAATTATGGGAAATACGCATTACCCATGAAAGAAATTTACCTTCTTCATTATATACACCATTTTTGAGGGTTTTAATGACCTTAATAAAAGTTTCTTGGAAGATATCTTCTGCGATATCTCGATTGAGAACTTTGGAAAAGATAAAGTTATAAATCTTTGACTTGTGCTTGTAAATAAGAATCTCTAAAGATTTTTCATCCCCTGAAATATACTCACTTACCAAGTGGGCATCAGTTTGTTGAGAAAATTGGGTGGTTTGCATAAACTACTTTTTTTGTCAGCAAAGCTGATTTAAACGAAACAATACGATTTAAAAGTAGTTTTGTGCTATAGGCAATAATTTTTTTAACAAATATAGTTATATTTTGAATAAAAATCAAATGATTCAACTTTCATCTATTTTTAATGCACTGGCATGAAGGTTTGCCAAGATTAGTTGTAATTTTGTCGTTAGATTTTTTCAATGGAGCATATTCTTGATTTAGACACCAAAAAATACATCATCATTAAGGGAGCTCAACTCCACAATCTTAAAAATGTTGATGCTGTATTCCCAAGAAATCAATTGACAGTAGTTACCGGTTTGTCTGGATCCGGAAAGTCTTCTTTGGTTTTTGATACTTTGTATGCTGAGGGTCAACGTCGTTATGTAGAAAGTCTTTCCTCCTATGCCAGGCAGTTTATGGGGAAACTCAACAAACCAAAGGTAGATGAAATCAAAGGCATTGCTCCTGCCATTGCTGTTGAACAAAAAATTTCTTCCTCCAATCCTCGCTCAACGGTTGGCACCAAAACAGAAATTTATGATTATTTGAGATTGCTCTTTGCCAGAATAGGAAGAACCTTCTCTCCTATTTCGGGTAAACAAGTCAAAAGCGATAGCGTAAAAGACGTGTTAGAATGCCTCAAAAACGACTATTCAGATGGAGACAAACTCCTCCTACTCGCTCCCATTGATCACAGCTCAGAAAACAAAGACGATCGCCTTGGTATTCTAAAACAACAGGGGTTTGCAAGAATATTCATCAATGGGGAAGTACTTCGCATAGAGGAGTTAACTCAAGCACCTAAAGAAAAATATGATCTCGTTGTGGATCGTATCATTGTTCGCCATGAAGAAGATTTCTATCAGCGGGTAGCCGATGCCATAGAAATTGCATTTTATGAAGGCAAAGGAAGCTGCTCTCTTTGGTCATTAAACCAGAAAAAAAGGGTTGCTTTTTCCAATCGATTTGAATTGGATGGGATTTCTTTTGTTACTCCAAATATTCACTTTTTTAGTTTTAATAATCCTTTTGGGGCTTGTAAGAAATGTGAGGGATTTGGAGATATCATTGGAATCGACAAAGAATTGGTGATTCCCGATACCAGTCGTTCTATTTTCGAAGATGCCATTGCTCCTTGGCGAGGAGCTGGAATGCGGAAGTTTCAAAATCAGCTCATTGAAAATGCCTATAAATTCGATTTCCCCATACACAAACCCTACTACCAACTCAGTGAAAGTGACGTCACTACCCTTTGGGAAGGGAATTCCTACTTTACGGGAATCCATAAGTTTTTTAAAAAAATAGAGGCCAAAAACTACAAAATACAAAACCGTGTACTGCTATCCCGCTACAGGGGGAAAACTTCCTGCCATGAGTGCAATGGCTCGCGACTGAGAAAAGACACCGACAATGTTAAAGTCGGGGGTGAAACTTTGTCCAAACTCCTTCATCTGCCCATGGACGAATTGGGTGTGTTTTTTGACCAGCTCCAATTGGAGGTTTATGACAAAAGCGTATCGGAACGGATACTAAAGGAGATAAAATCAAGAATTCAATTCATCAAAGACGTGGGTTTAGGATACCTCAATCTGAATAGAAAAGCCAATACGCTATCTGGAGGAGAATCCCAACGCATCAATTTGGCGACCTCTCTAGGCAGTGCCCTAGTAGGGTCGATGTATATACTGGATGAACCCTCCATTGGACTCCATCCTCGAGACAATGAGCGTTTGATTATGGTCTTAAAAAAGCTTAGAGATATTGGTAATACTGTAATTGTCGTAGAGCACGATGAGGAAATCATGAATGCCGCCGATAAGATTATTGACATGGGGCCTGAGGCAGGCAGTTATGGAGGTGAAATAGTCGCAGAGGGAAATATGGAGGACATTTGGCAATCAGAAAGTCTAACCGCAAAATACCTTCGCAACGAAATGTTCATTCAGATCCCTTTCAGACGTAGAAAAAGTCGCCAAAAGATATCATTGAACGGGAGTAGAGAAAATAACCTGAAAAACATTGATGTAAGCTTTCCTTTGGGCTGTATGACAGTCGTAACTGGGGTTTCCGGAAGTGGAAAGTCAACTTTAGTAAAAAAAATACTCTATCCTGCTCTCCAGCGGGAGAAGGGGGTTTTCAATAACAAACCAGGACAATTCGATAACATCAAAGCCCCTTTTGAGAAAATAAACAGCATAGAATTTGTAGATCAAAACCCCATTGGAAGATCATCCCGATCCAATCCCGTAACCTACATCAAAGCCTATGACGAAATCAGAAATTTATTTGCAAAACAAACTTTGGCTAAAAACCGTGGATATCAAGCCAAACATTTTTCCTTTAATGTCGATGGTGGACGCTGTGATCACTGTAAAGGGGATGGGAATACTACCATCGAAATGCAATTCATGGCCGATGTTGTCTTACAATGTGAGCACTGCAAGGGAAAACGATTTAAAAGGGAAGTTTTGGAAGTCGAGTTTAAGGGCTTATCCTTAGATCAATTACTTGAAATGAGTGTGGACGACGCCATTGACTTCTTTGAAAAAGAAAATCAAACCAAAATGGTTCAAAAACTCAAACCCCTTCAAGAAGTAGGTTTGGGATACGTAGCACTGGGACAACCCTCCACTACTCTCTCCGGAGGTGAGGCGCAGAGAATAAAGCTGGCCTCGTTTATTGGGAGAGGAACTACTCATGACAAGATTGTTTTTATTTTTGACGAACCCACTACTGGTCTTCATTTTCACGACATCAACAAACTGTTGCGTTCCTTCAATGCCCTAATCGATCAGGGTCATACGGTTATTGTCGTAGAACACAATTTGGATTTGATCAAATGTGCTGATCACCTCATTGATCTCGGTCCTGAAGGTGGAAAAAATGGAGGATCACTACTAGCCATGGGAACCCCAGAGGAAGTGGCCAAAATCAAAGATTCTTATACAGGCCAATATCTTAAGGAAAAGCTTGGGAATTAACCTCTTTTGATAAAAGGTAAAATTTTACTAAAAAACTGTTGCAGATCTATCGTTAGTTTAAGTAAATAAGCCAATAGGGAGAAAGCCGCTGTAATGAGGACTGACCTTAATACCAAAGACACAAAAGGATCAAACTCAAATGAGATTTCAGAAATGGTTAGGTAGAGTATAAGAATGATTCCCAAAGTAAGAAAGGTTTTTTTGCTGTAAGGATTGATTTTAAATCTAAGCTGCACCAATAAGATTTTTAAAAAATTAATCAATACAATAACCATTAGAGTCGCATAAGCCGCGCCAATAATGCCATACCACTGGATAAGGTAAAGATTGAGTACAACCGCCAATACAGCAGAGGTAGTTGAAAACCAAAACACATAAGCATAGTATTTTGAATTGGTAATGATGTTGTTCAAACAACCCAAAGACATGGTAAACAATTTGCCTATGGACACGATGAACACCACTTCCAGTGCCACGGTATAATCTCCCAAATTGACCCAAGCGTAAAAGTCATTCAAATTTAAATTAATCAGTAAAAAAAGTAATCCTGAAATCAACAATAAGTTGTTTGCACTTTTTTTCAGCAATTTGAGTAAGGTTGGATCATCCTCATCATTCAGGGCTTTGGCCACAAGCGGGCTAATGATTTGAAACATGGCCCTGCCTGGGAACTCAATGACTGCAGCAATGAAGATAGCTACACTATAATAAGCCACATTCTCAACGGTTAATATGTTGGAAATCATTGACTTGTCAATATCCAAAATCAAGCTTGCGGCTGTACCTGACATAAAAATCAACAGGCTGTATCGTAAAATAGATTTAAACTGAAGCGGAAGAGCAAAAGAAAATTTAGGGGTGTATTTGATTAAACTGTAAACCACTACTAAAAGTAATCTGAGATAATAACCCAAGATCAAAGCCATGATAAATCCATCAAGGTCTAATCCTCCAAAAGCATAGATCAGCAGTAAAGTGAAAATCAAAGCCCTCGGAAAGAACTCTTTTAAAAAATTTCCAAAAACAGAATACAATTGAATCCTAAGCCAATTGTAAAAAACTTCAAATAATGCTGTAGAAAAGGCAACGGCCAAAATCAAATAGGCATACTTACCCATCTCTTCATTTTCGGTGGCGATGAAATCAGTGATTTGATGATGGAAAAAAAAAGTAATTATCAAAAGGATGATAAAAACGATAAGTGGGAATAAAAGAGAGAAACTCAATAGCTTGTCTTTTTCCTCCTTGGTCTCACAACTACTGAAGAATTTGATGACAGCATGTTGAACTCCAAAAGAAATAAACGGCTGAACCAAATTTGACAAAGCCAACAATGCCACTACCAACCCCTGAAGTGAACTTCCCATGTAAGTGGGATATAGATAGACTGTATTGAATGCACCAATAAGAAAGGCCAGTGCAATGCTGACGCTATTATAAAACGATTGTTTTGCAATAATTCCCATGGTTGTGGAAGTTAGTTAGATTTTTCTTTAAATCTCTGGTATCCAAAAAAGGACACTATGGAAATTAACACCAATAAAGTAAAGAGTCGGATCGTTCCAGCCAATCGAACTACTGGAGGATCAAAAGTAAATTCGATGAAGTGTTTTCCTGAGGGAACCCTTAGGCCTCTCAATACATAGTTGATTGGAAAAACACTTGCCTCTTGATTGTCAATGCTAACGCTCCATCCATGGGGATAATACATTTCTGAGAAGACCAACAACTGCTCCTCTCTGGCTTCATATTCGTATTTTAGCTTGGTGGGATGATTGTTAATCATTTCAATTTTATCCAACTGTCGGGCATCATATTTGACGGGCATATCGGCAGGAAACTCTGATTTCAAGACAACCGCTTGTTTGGAAAAATCAATGCGCTTCATAGACTCAAGTACCCCATCGGCGGTGTCTGAAATCAAAATTGAATCGATCGCCCAAGCGACTCCCAAAACGTTAGGATTTTTGATCAGGTTTTGTTCGTTATCCTGCTGAATCAAAAGATATTTTACGTTGAGCATATCCATCACTCCTGCAATTTGGTGGGTGCTGAAAAAGTCGTACAACTCTTCGAATCGCCTTGGTTTGGCACCGTGGTATCCTCCAATTGCATTGTGAAAGAAGGAGGTTCTGGCTCCAGAGAGTTTTAATCCCGGTTCATAAACCCTAAATCGACTCGTATCGGCTTTAATCTCTTGGTCTCCTTTTTGGGCGGTAAACAGATTTTTCATTTGTCTGGGACGTACAAACATATCTCGATCAATATAACGTTGAGATACACCTATCAAATCACTGAGCATCAGTCCAATCAAAACAATCAAAGACAGGTTTTTGGAAACCTTTCCTTTGCTGAAATAGAAAATCAACGAAAATATCACCACACAATAAACAATAGCCCTGATCAAATCGTAATCGAAAATTGATTTGCGGGCAGTAATGATTTGATCCATCAGAACTGACCCGTAGGCCTCTCTGAGGTAGGCATCCATTGCACCAGAAAAATCAAAGACACCTTTGGAGAGCAACAATATCAATAGGATAAACACAAAACCAATGGCTGGTTTTAATAGTTTTTTAAAATCTGTTTCTTCTGGTTTTTGAAACAAACGATACAAGCCCAAACAAGCTAAAACAGGGAAACAAAACTCCAATATCACCTGAATAGAACTCACGGCTCTAAATTTGTTATAAAATGGAAAATAATCGATAAAAAATTCCGTCAGTAAGGGAAGGTTTTTTCCCCATGAAAGCAATAGTGAAAGAATGATTCCTGCCAGCAGTCCATTCCGCAATCGGCCTTTGACAATAAACAAAGCCAAAAAAGCCATAAATATTACAGTGACCCCCACATAGGCGGGGGCTTCGAGTATCGGCTGACTTCCCCAGTAAGTGGGAACATTTGAAACAAAACTTTTGGCTTGAGATCGACCCAATCCGTTCTGGATCAAAAATTCATAGAGTTCGGAATTTTCTCCCAAATTTTCTGAGGAACCTCCCCCCTGGATTCTGGGTGCCAACAGGTTAAAACTCTCAAAAATCCCATAACTGAATTGAGTGATGTAGTCTGTACTGAGTCCTCCCGTTTTTTCTTTAACGCTTCCATCGGGATTTTGAGTCAACTCTGTTTTTCCACGGGTACTGAATTGGGTATACTCTGCTGTCGCCATGAGTGGTGGAGCATTAAGCCCCAAGGCCAATACCCCAGCCAATACAAGGAGTAGGGACTGACGTAAAAAATTGGGGTGGGTTTTGGTTTTCAGAGAATGGATTCCATAAACAATTCCAATGACGAGCATCAAAAGAAGCATATAATAGGTCATTTGGTAATGATTGGCCCGAATCTGCATAGAAAGGGCGAAAACTGTTAGGAGAAAACCCCTACTGCGTTGATCGTGAAGGATCATATACATTCCTCCAATAACCAATGGCATATAGGCCAGTGCCTGAGCTTTAGTATTGTGACCAACCTGTAAGATAATCAACAAATAGGTAGATAGACCGTATGCAAAAGCACCAAAAACAGCAATGGGGATGGGCATTTTAATGATCAATAAAAAAAGGTAGGCGCTTAGAAGATAGAGAAACAAAATCTCAGCAGGTTGCGGGATCAACTGAAAAAGTTTGTGGATAGGGGTCAAAAAATCATAAGGGTATCGGGCACCCAACTGATAAGTAGGCATCCCACCAAAAGCATTGTCAATCCAATAAATTTCTTCATCACTATTTTCTCTATACTCCTGAATCTGTCTTGACATTCCAGTGTATTGTCTGATATCGGATTGAATTAATTTTTTACCCGACAAAACAGGATGAAAAAACAAAACAGAAAATATACCAAAACCACTTATAAGCATAAGGTGCTTTAGGTTTTGTTTGTTGAAAAACTGCTCAATCAATTTCTTCATAGTCTATGTATTCTCCCATTTCTTTTTTAGATTTTTTGGTCTCTTTATTGGGAGTAGAAGAGGATGAATCAGCGTCAAAATGCTGCATTTTTTTGGAGAGTCTATGTATTAAATATTTCACAATAAATGGAGAGATAAATCTCAAGAGATAGACGATTCCCGTCAAAATCAAAAAAAACTTAAGCAGTCCGACCACAACAATTAGATTAAGTACAGTTCAAAAGTAATTAAAACTTATGACTAATTTGAGGTTTTTGGAGGGGGGTAAGTCTTTAAAATAAAATATGATTTATCTTGCAAAAAAAAATAAATGCTTAGGGGCTTAGGACTCTTTTTTCTTTTTTTACCAAGTGTGATTCATGCACAGTATACTGACCAAATCAATTCCAACCGACCTGGCGCCTCTATTGGTGCCTTTGCTGTAGGAAAAGGAATTGTTCAGTTTGAGGGTGGTTTTGAATACAGAAAATTCAAGCATCAAGCTTACAACAATTCTACTCTTGAAGGATCTATCGCCTTCCTCTCTGTACGATGGGGATTTTTATCAGAACGATTGGAACTTACCTATCAAGGGGCTTTTATGTTTGACAAATTGACCAATAAAATATCAAGTCAAGACTTTGTCTTTAAAAGAAAAGGGTTTCTTCAGAATTTTTTGGGAATCAAATATTTGATATACGATCCCTTTAAAAAGGAAGAGAAAATAAACATGTACAGTTGGAAAGCCAACAATGGATTTAAAATAAAACACTTGATACCAGCAGTGTCACTTACCGCTGGAGCAAATTTTATTTTTGATCAAAATCACCCCTACCCTTATGGTGATGTTTTCGACTTGTTCTATCGGCCTATTTTCTATCAAAATTTGGGAATACCCACCGAAAAAGAACCCTTTTTGTCTCTTAGAGGAGTTTTGGCCACTCAATCCCATTTTTTAGACCGTTGGGTCTTTGTAACCAACTTTATTTACGACCGTTATTTGACCGAACAAGCCGCTAGAAGCTATATCCTTACCCTTACCCATACCTTTCACCCCTTGTGGTCGGTATACCTAGAAAACGAGGGAATAAATAGCGAACGATACAAGGATATCATTTTTAGAACTGGAGCTGCCTATCTTTTTTCAAACAATATACAGATAGAGAGTTCAATAGGGGTTAACACCAACACCAAACCCAGTTCACTATTCGTTAATTTAGGAGTTTCCTATCGATTGAACTTCCACAAAGATTTTAAAAGTGCGGCTGAAATCGAGTATGAAGAATCTATGAAGGAAGAAAAACAATTGAAAAAAACGATGAAGAAAAACAATAAAGCAGAAAAGAAAAGAGCTCGTAAGGCCAAAAGGAATTGACTTATGAATAATCATATGATTGATGTTGTTGAAATAAGCACCAGAAATGACCTCAAAAGGTTTGTGGATTTCTCCTTTAAACTCTATGGCCAAAATCCGAATTGGACGCCCCCCATTATCAAAGAAGAAATTAACACTTTGGATCAAACCAAAAATCCCGTTTTTAAAAATGCTAAAGCTCATTATTTTTTGGCCTTTAAAGATGAGGTGATCGTTGGTAGAATTGCAGTGATGATCAACTGGATCGAAGTCAAAAAACTTAAAAAGAAAAAAGTTCGTTTTGGATGGTTTGATGTTATAGATGACATCAATGTAACCAAAGCCCTGATGGACAAGGTACACGCCATAGGTCTTGAAAATGGAATGGAATTCCTTGAAGGTCCTGTAGGATTTTCCAATATGGATAAAGCGGGAATGCTGGTCAAAGGCTTTGAGGAAAGCAATACCATGATTACTTGGTACAATGCCCCTTATTACTACGAGCATTTCAAAAAATTGGGTTATAAAGATCTTGCCGTTTGGGTGGAATATGAAATTACTTTAAAGTCTTTCGAGGAATCACCAGAAAAAATCAAAAAATTTTCAGAATTGATGCTCCAACGCTACAAATTGAAAATTTTGGATTTTAAATCTAAAAAGCAGATCATTCCTTATGTAGAAAAAATGTTTGTTTTGCTGGAGGAAACCTATGGCAAACTCCAAACATTTGTACCCATACAGAAGGAACAAATAAAGCAGTACAAAGAAAAATATTTTCGTTATATCCATCCTGAATTTATTAAATGTATTACCGGTAAGGACGATGAGTTGATCGCTTTTTGCATCACCATGCCTTCTTTTACAAAGGCTTTGAAAAAGGCCAATGGCAAGATGTTTCCATTTGGATTTTTACACCTCTTAAAAGCCTTATATTTTAATTCTAGAGCCTCTTTTTATCTTATCGGGGTACATCCGAAATTTCAAAACAAAGGGGTAACGGCCATTATCTTCAATGAAATGCAGAAGAGCTTTAACAAGCATGGGTATCATATAGTGGAAACCAATCCTGAACTAGATGAAAACAGTTCAATCCAGAATTTGTGGAAAAATTATGAGCACCGTCAACACAAAAAGAGGCTAACCGTAACTCAAAAATTAAAAAAGGGAGCCTAGACATAACGTCATAAACTCCCATAATTGTTTAATTGGTTTATTATTTCGGAAAACAATATACAAAATTTTTAAAAAATGATCAATCAAGGAACCATCATTGCCAAAGCCTCAGGCGCGGGTAGCTCAGCCATCAGTTTGTTCAGACTCTCTGGCAGTAACTCCATCGAGATGGTATCTGACTGCTTTCAGCCAAAATCTCAAAAAAAACTTCTGGATCAAAAAAGCCACACTGTACATTTGGGCACATTGAAACACAATGGAGATGCTTTGGACGAAGTATTGGTTAGTATTTTTAAAGCTCCACATTCCTATACAGGAGAAAATATCGTTGAAATCTCCTGCCATGGATCTAATTATATTCAAGAAGAGATATTACGACTCTTTATTTCCAAAGGAGCCCAACCGGCAAAACCAGGAGAATTTACGCTAAGAGCTTTTTTAAATAAAAAAATGGATTTGAGTCAAGCCGAAGCAGTAGCTGATTTGATTGTTTCGGAATCCAAAGCTGCACATGAGGTAGCCATGAATCAAATGAGAGGAGGATATACCGCTGAGATTGCACAATTACGTCAAAAACTATTGGATTTTGCTTCCTTGATTACGCTGGAATTGGATTTTGCAGAAGAGGATGTAGCCTTTGCAGATCGAACTGCCTTGACTGAACTACTCTTAGCAATGCAATCAAAGATTAAATCATTGTTAGATTCATTCCAATACGGTAGTGTGATCAAAAAAGGAGTCCCAGTCGCCATAGTGGGTAAACCCAATGCTGGAAAGTCCTCTCTTCTCAATGCGCTCTTGAACGAGGACCGTGCTATCGTCTCTGCGATTCCAGGAACTACAAGAGATACCATAGAAGACACCCTGACCATTTCTGGTGTTGAGTTCAGATTTATTGACACCGCTGGTTTGCGAGAAACCGATGACCAAATCGAAGCCGTTGGGGTGGCCAAAGCCAAAGAGAAGGTGAATTTGGCAAAAGTAATGATCTATCTCTTTGATGCCAATGACACCTCACTTGAGGAAATTAATACCGCACTTAACGAATTTAAAAGGGAAGGCCTAATCATTTTGTTGGTTGAAAATAAAATTGACTTGATTGAAGAGCAAGGAAAATCATCGCTAATGAATGCATTAAAGAGAGAATCTGACCATTTTCCCAACCTCGCACTTTCTAGTATCTCTACTTTTGATCGCGACACCATTGAACAACTCAAAAAAACACTTTACAATCAGATCGAGAAGATCGCTATTCAAGGAGATATTGTCGTTTCCAATGCCAGACATTATGAAGCCCTACAAAATGCACTCCAAGCCATCCTTAACATAAAAAAAGGACTGAAAGATGAATTGAGCGGTGACTTACTTAGTGTTGACATCAATGAAGCTCTGAATTATTTGGGAGAGATTTCAGGTGAAATTACGAATGATGAACTATTGGGGAATATCTTTAGTAAATTCTGTATTGGCAAATAAATTTAACTTTCATCAATTGTAGTTTTACTGTTAATTTCAATATTAACGAGCATTTCAAAGATAATAAACTTTTATCAATATACTTTTTACTTTCATTAAAAGTCCGTAATTTTACCGTAAATTAAATTCTTACGGACTTATGACGTACTCAAACAAACCACAAGTAATCAGCGCAAAACCATATAAGCGGAAAGGCAGTAATGGAATGATGCGTGTGTACATAACTCATTACTATGGTCTTAAGCCTAATAAGAAGAAAGACAAGTGGGATGAATATCTCAACGACAGAATGTATGAGACTCCATCAAACGATATGGAGAGGAAGCATAATAGTCAAGTTTGGAAATTCGCTCAGGAAAGGTGTGAAGAAATAATGGTGGACTCAAGGAATATGAGGTATAAAAGACAAGACTTGATAACCCAGAAAATTTGGTTAATCGAATATATGGACAAGTGGGCAGAAAATAAATATACCAAACTGAATACTCTGGGTGCGTACATCTCGGTAAAAAAACATCTCAGGAACTTCATAGGTTCTGACGATA